>OJOU01000569.1_pt1 | contig 14471 bp, 10 predicted proteins | sample 1598291 | NCBI WGS metagenome assembly OJOU01 (sample SAMN03922470, study PRJEB24848) | human gut metagenome | isolation source: stool sample | host: Homo sapiens | place: Germany | collected 2010-11 | reverse complement strand
GCACACGCCCCTGTGCCGGCGCACAGGGCTTTGAGAACATTGAACCATGCAAAACCGCAATGGATGCGGTTTTGTTGAGGCCGCTTCGCGGCGTTATGGTATAATATGTCCGGTTAACGAATGCGGGCCGCAGGCGAAGCATGAGTTTAGCGGCATAGATACCCTGTTTCTTAGTGAACACGAGCGGTACGCGAAGTGTGAGCTTAGAAATATGGTATACTAAAGAACAGGCTGTCCCGTGAACCGGAACGGCAAAGCGCGCCCCATGCGGAGCGGGCGGCGCGAAGAAAAGGAGTGACCCCGTGATGTGGTTTGAAGAAAGCGCGTTTTACCAGATCTATCCGCTGGGCCTGTGCGGCGCGCCGCGGGAAAACGATGGCGGAACGGAGCCGCGTATTTTGAAGCTGCTGGACTGGGTGCCCCATATCAAAAAGCTGGGGGCGGACGCGGTGTATTTCTGCCCGGTGTTTGAATCCGACGCTCACGGCTACGATACCCGGGACTATACGAAGCTGGACGGCCGCCTTGGTACGAACGCGGATTTTGCGCGCGTGTGCGCGGCGCTGCACGCGGCGGGCATCCGGGTGGTGCTGGACGGTGTGTTCAACCATGTGGGGCGCGGCTTTTGGGCCTTCCGGGACGTACTGGAGAAGCGGGAGGCCAGCCCGTACCGGGATTGGTTCCACATTGACTTCGGCGGCAATTCGGGTTACAACGACGGCCTGTGGTACGAGGGCTGGGAGGGCCATTACGAGCTTGTAAAGCTGAACCTGCGCAATCCGGCTGTGGCGGAATACCTGTTCGGCTGTATTCGCGGCTGGGTGGAGGAATTTGGCGTCGACGGCCTGCGGCTGGATGTGGCCTATTGTCTGGACGAGGATTTCGTGCGCCGTCTGCGCGCCTTTACCGGCGGCCTGAAGCCGGAATTCGTGCTCATCGGCGAAATGCTGCACGGCGATTACAAGCGCATGGTGAACGGCGCCATGCTGCACAGCGCCACCAATTATGAGTGCTACAAGGGGCTGTATTCCAGCTTCAATTCCATGAACCTGTTTGAGATTGGCCACAGCCTGGCGCGGCAGTTCGGCCCCGAGGCGTGGACGCTGTATAAGGGCCTGCCTCTGCTGTCCTTTGCGGATAACCATGATGTAACGCGCGTGGCCACGATTTTAACGAACAAAGAGCATCTGTGGCCGTTGTACGGGGTATTGTTCGGCATGCCCGGCGTGCCCTGCGTTTATTACGGCAGCGAGTGGGGCATGGAGGGCGGCAAAGAGGACGGCGACGCGGCGCTGCGCCCCGCGGTGGACATGCCGCAGAAAAACGGGCTGACGGAGTATATTGCCCGGCTGGCGGCGGCGCGCCGGGGCAGCCGGGCACTGTGCCATGGCGCTTACCGCACGGTGCTGCTGACGAACCGGCAGTACATCTTCGAGCGCGCGGCGGAGGGCGAGCGCGTGCTGGTGGCCGTGAACGCGGAGGGCGAACCGTTCGACGCGCACTTTGACGCGGGCGCGGGGCGGGCGGTGGACCTTGTCACCGGAAGGCCGCACGATTTCGGCGGCGGCAGCCGTCTTGCGCCGTACAGCGCGGCTTATTGGCGCGTGGAGTAAACGGACGAGGAAAATGGCGGAGAAAAACGCGGGCGTCCGGCGGATAAGGCCGGACGCCCGCGCTGTTTTGCGTTTTTTGAAAAGAACGAATGCCTGATAATTTTGAATTTGTCTATTAGCCTGCATGTGAATGATTATGTATGTGCATAGGATTATATACAAAATGTCTATGCTCGTGTGTGTGTACTATGCGCCCATGTTTATGTTGATGGATATGGACGTAACCATTATATAATTTTTCATTGCCAAGCGTATCCTTTATCATAAGCAATGTACTGATTATCATAATTCCAAGAGCAATGTAAAATTGAAATGTCGGTCTTTCGCCTAAAATAATAAAACTAAATCCAACTCCTAAAAATGGTGCAACAGAATAAAAGGCACTTGTTTTTGCGGCACCTAAATTTTTTTGTGCCATAATGTAAAAGTTAATGCTCAAGCCATAGGAAACGAAACCAAGTAACATAGCGGCAAGCATATAGGTGATTTCAGGCGGTTTTTCCCCAACAATAAATGCAATAAGGATACTACCGATACCAGAGAAAATTCCTTTCATCAAAACGATTTCTTCTGAACTCTTATCACTTATACTCCTTGTGCAATTATTCTCCACGCCCCAGCATATACAAGCACACAATACAAACAATGAACCCTTGTTAAATACAAATGCCTCTGTTCCCTCAAAACCAAGAATTGCACTGGATAGCATTACAAGGATAATTGCGGCCCATAACCTCCTGGAAATTTTTTCTTTAAAAATTACAAGAGCAATCACAGAAGTTGCAACAATTTCAAAATTATTAATCAGCGAAACATTAGCGGAATTTGTATTAGCAATGCCAAGCATTAAGAATATAGGTGCTGCTATGTCGAGACCAATCATTGCAATCGTATAAGGCAAATCTTTTTTATCCAGCCATTGTTCGTCAGCCAGCCTGTTCTGTGTTTTCCTTATTCCAAGAAGTACACCAATACCAACACCTGCTCCTAAATATAAAAATCCTGCAAGCATTCTGGGCGACACATTTATCAGTAAAAGTTTTGATAATGGCACATTAATTGCATATAGTGCCGCAGCCGAAATTGCAAAAACCGTAGCTGTCTTGTTTTTACTCAACGTCATCGCACCTTTTATCAAATCTAAATTTACCACAGCCGAAACAGCAAAGGGCGGCATGGCGAAAAGAGAGCGGAATACCACAGTGCGTCCGCTCAGTACCGGATGACGCTGCCGCTGCGGGTGTTTTGGAACACGCCGTCATCCACGGCGAACACACCGTTCACCATCACATAGGGGATGCCGTCGGGCGGGGCGTCCGGCTCGCCCTTGTCGGGCATTTTGGCGTTGTCGCGCACGGCGTCCCGGTCAAAAAGCACAAGGTCCGCGTCATATCCCGGCTCCAGCACGCCCTTGCCGGGAATGTGGTATGTTTGGGCGGGCAGCAGCGTGCATTTGTACACGGCTTCCTCCAGCCCCAGCAGGCGCTTTTCCCGCACCATCTTACGCAGAAAACGCGGATAGCTGCCCGCAATCTGCGGGTGCCCCTCGCCGGGGGCGTAAGCGCCCGCGTCCGTACTCATCATGGCATAGGGCTTTTGCAGCGCCTCGTAGATCTCGTACGGCTCGCCGGAATAGCAGATGATGGACTCGTCCGGATATTTGTGGCGCAGAAGCTCGTACAGCTCCCGGTTCAGGCGCGTGCCCGTATACTTGCCCGTGGCGGCGACCATATCGCCGAAGCGCAGGGAGTTGTCCTTGATGGTCTGCTCGTCAAAGGTGGCGGTGCCTGCATAGGTGGCCCAGTCGGTATACATGCCGCTGTCCATCCATACGTCCATGCCCTTGGCGCGGGCGGCGTCCACAACGTCCAGCGCCGGGCGCAGCGTGCCGAAGCCGCTGTACTGGTAGACGAAATGGCTCAGCAGCAGCCGCCCGCCGCTGCGCTTGGCCGCGGCCAGCATCTCGTACAGGGAATAAAGGTCGTTTTGGGTGAACAGGCGTGTATGCACGGGCAGGCAGCGCCCGTATTCTGCCGCTATGGCGGCCATGGCGTCTATCTCGGCCAGGCCGCTGCCCGGGGCGTAGTCCAGCCCCAGGGAAACGCCCGCCGCGCCCGCGCGCAGCGCCCTGTCGGCAATGCGGATCATCGCGTCCGTCTGGGCGGCGCTGGCCCGGGCATTCACATCCTCGATGCCCACGGCCCGGCGCATGGAAAAGCTGTGGCCCACCAGCTCCGCCTGGTTGATCACATAGCCTGTGCGCGCCTGTCCGGCGAACCAGCCCTCCAGGTCCAGCGGGGAAAGCCCGCAGTTGCCGCCGACAGTGGTGGTAATGCCCTGCATGGCGGAGAGCTGCCCCGCATAGGCATGGCCGTCCAGATGGCCGTGCACATCGATAAAGCCCGGGGCCACAACAAGGCCCGCCGCGTCCACCACGCGTTTTGCAGGAAGCTCATGCGCGGAGATATCCACGATCTTGCCGTGTTCCACGGCGACGTTTGCGATACGGGACGTGCATGTCCGCACGTCTACCACGCGCCCGCCCGTGAATACCACGTCAACCACCGCACGCCTCCGTGTCTGCCAAAGCAAGGCGGCGGGCGAGCTCGCGCCGCTGCCAGCAGCGCAGCCAGGTGACCAGTTCCCGGCGGGGGAAAGGCGTGAGGCTCGTGGGGATGGTGGAGAGCAGAAGATCGTCCGCAACGGCGCGCAGGTGTGCGGCGCAGGCGCTGTCGGGCGCGGTGTCGAACACCGTTTTGCCGGCAAGGGAGCTGTATTCCAGCTCTTTGCAGTAATCCAGACTGGCCAGAATCTCGATGGTGGCGCGCCGGGCATAGCTGGCAAGCTCCTCTTTCGTCTCCTCACAGGAGGCATTGTTCACGATGAGCTGCACGGGGAAGTTGTCCGCGCCCGCGGCGCGCAGGATGGCCTGCAAAATGCTGTTGGCCGTGGTGACGGAGGCAAAGCTTCCGTTGGTGACAATGATGCACCGCTGCATCACGCCCTCGCGGATGGGAAGGATGTAGCCCGTGCAGGGCGTTTCCCCGGAGATATCATAGAGGATGAAGTCGAGCTGCAGGGAATTGGAGACGCCCTGAGTATCCAGCATCTCATCAATGAGCGTGACGCCGCGGGCCAGGCATCCCACGCCGGGGTCGATGCTGCCCAGCTCCAGGCAGTATACGCCGCTGGGCGTGGGGATGACGTAGTCGTTCAGGTCGATCTCGTAGTGTTCCCGGTAATCCTCCAGCGCGGGGGAGATATCCGCTTCTCCGCGCAGCAGCACCGTGGAGGAAAGGCTGATGTCGTTGCCCACCAGCAGCACGTGGTACCCTTTGAGGGCCAGCGCGTGGCCCAGGTTCTGCGCGACGGTGCTTTTTCCGCTGCCGCCACGTCCCAAAAAGCAGATGCGCTGTGCCATCAGCCCTGCCTCCTTACTGTTTCGATATAGCTTTCCCGTGTGAACACGGGGGTGAATCCGTCCATTGTCCGGCGCGCCAGCACCGCGCCGTCCTTCAGCAGATGATAGGCCGTCAGAGCCATCATCTTGGCGGGAGCGATATAGGCCTTGTCCACGTCCGTGACGGCAAAGTCCGCGCTGTGGAGCGCGCCCGCCGTACCGCCGTGGGTAAAGTTCACCACGGGTATCACCTGGGAGAGGTCGCCTACGTCGGTGCTGGCAATGTTCTGCATACCCGGCTCGGCGCATTGGGCCGAAAGCCCGGGCAGCGCGGCGGCCGCCGCCAGCAAAGCGGGGTCCGCTGGGGCCGGGCGCACGGGCATGTAGCCCTGATAGGTCAGAATCTCGGCGTGCGCGCCCAGAGCCTCGGCCGCGTGGGTGCAGGCCCGGTCGAATTTTCGGGCCGCGTCGTCCAGCGCCACCAGTGTGGCGGCCCGCACCATGGCCTCCATTACCACGGTCTCCGGCACCACATTCAGCGCCGCGCCGCCCTCGCGGATGTTGGTGTGGATGCGCACCGTGTCGCATTCGCGGAAGGTCTCCCGCAGAAGCCCCACGGCGTTCAGCGCCAGCGCGGCCGCGTTGAGGGCGTTTACGCCCGCGTGGGGCGCAGTGGCCGCGTGGGCGGCCTTGCCGTGAAAGACGACCGTTTTGCTGGTGAAGCCGTTGCAGGCCACGTTGCCCAAAAGGAGGTCGCTTTCGCAGGGAATCATATGTACATGCGTGGTCAGCGCAAGGTCCACGCCGTCGAAGCCGCCCGTGCGCAGCAGTTCGGATTTGCCGCAGCAGAATTCCACGCCCTGCTTTTGCAGCGCCTGCCGCGTGCCGATGGGGACATATTCCTCGGCGGGAACGGCAAAAAACGCCACGCTGCCCGAAAGCGCCTCGGCCACCCCGGGCGCGCTCAGCGCCAGCGCGGCGCCCACCAGCGCGGTGAGCTGCGCATTGTGCCCGCAGGCATGGGCAACGCCGTTTTCGGGATTTGCGGCGGGGTGCGCGGGGCAAAGAATGCCGTCCAGCTCGCCGATGACGGCCGCGCAGGGGCCGGGCGCGCCGCCCTGCAAAACGGCCTTTACGCCTGTGCGGGCCAGACCGGTTTGCGGCGAAAGCCCGCAGCCGCGCAGCAGTTCGGCCACACGGGCGGCGGTGCGTGTTTCAAAAAAGCCCGGCTCGGCGTGCGCGCCGATATCCTGTGCAAAGGCAAGCAGCGTTTCACGCTGGGCGTCAACGGCGGCAAGGATCTTCTGTTCAACAGCATCCATGGTTTTGAACCTCCCCAATACGGGAACAAGGGCCGTCAAAAGACGGCCCCCATTTCCCGGAGTTTTTTTTATCCGGCGCACGGGCCGGGGATATTCAGACACGCTTCATTGGCCGCAGGCCGTGCGGAACTCTGTCCACACTTTGGTGTGGGCTTCCATGGCTTCGGCGGAAATATTCTGGATCATTTCCATGTTGTCAGCGCTAAAATCCTCGGGCAGCGTCAGGAAGGACTGGTACGCGTCCTCGATGAGCGCGTCCGCAGCCTGGTTGGTGCAGTAATAGCCGATATACTCAAAGCACTGCTTGGAGACCTCCGGCCGCAGGATATAATCGATGAACGCGTGGGCGGCGTCGGGGTTGGGGGCGTTTACGGGAACGAACTGGGCCATGATGCCGAAGCCGATGCCCTCGGAGGGGTAAACGACCTTCAGGTCGGGATTGGCGAGGCAGGCCATGGTCACCTGGCTGGTGTACATGACGCCGGCGCTGATCTCGCCGGAGATCAGGTCATCCTGCAGGTTGTCGTCCTTGATGAGGCGGATGTTGGGGGCCAGCTCAAGCAGCTTTGCGCCCGCGGCCTCGATGGCGGCCACGTCCTCGGTGTTGTAGCTTTCACCCGCGATCTTCAGCGCCATGCCGTTCATCACGCGGAAGTTGCTGGTGATGCCCAGGCTGCTTTCCAGCGCGGCGTCCCACAGGTCCTCGTAGCCGTTGATCTCAATATCCACCAGATCGGGGTTGTAGACGATGGTCTGCACGCCCGCGCCGTAGGGAACGGTGTAGGCGTCCTCCGGGTCAAAGAACTGGCCCTGGTATACGGGGTTCACGTTGCCGATGTTGGCGATCTTGCTTTTGTCCAGCTCCATCACCAGGCCCTCGGCGATGGCCGTTTCAATGATGTAGTCGTCGGCGATGACGACGTCATAGTCGCCTCCCTTGGCGGTCTCCAGCTTTGCCAGCATGGTCTCGTCGGTATCGAAGCTGGAATAGTTCACCTTGATGCCGGTCTCGGCGGTAAAGGCGTCCAGCACCTCCTGGGGGAACATGCCCTCCCAGGTGTACAGGTTCAGCTCGCCGGAAGCGGCCGTGCCTGCGGAGCCGGCCGTGCTGCCGGAAGCCGCGGACGGCGTGGAAGCGGAAGCGGACGTGCTGGAACAGCCCGCGAACGCGGTGAGCGCCAGCGCCAGAGAGAGTGCCAGTGCAAAGAATTTTTTCATTGGTTTTCCTCCTTATGGTGTTGCTGCGGCGGCTGCAGAATCACTGCGGCTGCGCCGGGACGGGAGCCGCGGAACGCTCCGCGGTCTCTTTATGCTGCTTCCCGGTCCGGGGCTTTCCCACTTTACCCAGGACATTCGAGAGAACAACCAGAATGATGGTGGCGCCCAGCATCAATGTGCACAGGGCGTTGATCTCCGGTGTGACGCCGGTTTTGATTTGCGTATAAACCTTGATGGGCAGCGTGTTTACGTTGACGCCCGTGACGAAGATACTGATGATGACGTCGTCCAGGCTCATGGCGAAGCTGAGCAGCATGCCGGACAGAATGGCAGGCACCAGCAGGGGCAGCGTGATATCGAAGAACACGCGCACCTCGCCCGCGCCCAGGTCCCGCGCAGCTTCCGCCAGGCTTTTGTCCATGCCCACCAGGCGCGCTTTCACCAGCATATAGACATAAGGGACGCAAAAGGCAGTATGGGCGAGGATGAGCGTCGTCATGCCGAAGGGCAGGCCGATGAGCGCGAAGAACGTCATGAACACCATGCCCAGGATGATCTCGGGGATCATGATGGGAAGCATGGACACATATTCCACGGCACTTTTGGTGCGAAGCTGCACCTTGGTGAAGCCGTAAGCACCCAGCGTGCCGATGACCGCCGCGCCGAGGCTGGCGCACAGCGCCAGAACGATGCTGTTGCCCAGCGCCTCGAACATGGCGGCGTCCCTGAACAGCGTTTCGTACCATTTGAGAGAAAAGCCGCCCCACACCGAGCTGATCTTGCTTTCGTTGAACGAATAGATGATAACGAGCACGATGGGCAGATACAGAACGGCCGTGACAACGCCGATATAGATGTTGGGCAGTTTTGTACGGTTTTTCATAAGATGCCCTCCAGTTCCGTGGTGTGTGTCACACGCTTGTACAGCGAGATCATCAGGCTGGTCAGGATCATCAGCACCACGCTCAGCGCGGCCGCAAAGGGCCAGTTGTGTGCTTTCATAAGCTGGTCCTGAATGAGGCTGCCCACCAGCACCACCTTGTTGCCGCCCAGGATGTCGGCGATGAAGAACAGGCCCATGGAGGGGATGAACGTAAGGATAACACCCGAGAGCAGGCCCGGCAGCGTCAGCTTGAGCGTGACGGTAAGAAAGGCCTTCAGCGGCGTAGCGCCCAGGTCCCGCGCGGCCTCCACAAGGCTCCAGTCCATTTTTTCCGCGCTGGAGTAAACGGCCAGGATCATGAACTGAAGCAGCGCGTATACCATGCCCACCACCACGGCGGGGTAGGTGTACAGCAGCTTGAGCGGGCCGTCGGTAAGGCCCAGGCCCATCAGCAGCTTATCCAGCGTACCGTTTGCACGGAAAATGATGATCCATCCGTACAGCCGGATGAGCGAGCTGGTCCAGAACGGGATCATGAGCAGCAGCATCACGCGCTTTTTCCACTGCGCGGGCAGCTTTGCCATAAAATAGCCGAAAGGATAGCCGATGGCGCAGATGAGCAGCGTGCTGGTGAGCGCCAGCTTGAAGGACTCCACAAAGGTGTTCAGGTACACGGGCTGAAAAATATTTTTGTAGTTGTCCAGTGTGAACTGGTTCACCACACCCCATACCTCGGCGCGCGTCTGGAAGCTGAGTACGAACATATACACCAGAGGCCCGGCCACGAACACCAGCGTGAACAGGTAGAGCGGCATCAGCGTCAGCCAGACGCCGCTCTGCTTTTTTTTCTTTTTAAAAGGGGTGGAGGCTGCTTTCATTTCGCTTCTTCCGCCTCCACGTCCACGGGCACGGCGCTGGCCGGCGCCCAGGTCACGCGCACCGCGTCGCCCGTCTGCACATCCATATCAATGCCGTGGCGGCTGGCGATGAGCGTCGTGCCGTCGGAAAGCTCCAGTGCGATGCGCAGCATGCCGCCGGCAAACGTCTTTTCCCGGATAACGGCCGCGATACCGCAGGCAGCGGGGTCCTTTGTGAATTCCACGTGCTCGCTGCGCACGGCCAGTGTGATGGGCGCACCGGGGGCAAAGGAATATCCGCGGCGCAGCGCGCCCGCGCAGCCGCCTGCGCAGGCTACCTTCAGCACGTCGTCCTCCACAGCCTCAACCGTGCCCGTCAGCACATTGGCGGTGCCCACAAAGCGCGCCACATAGCTGGTGCGCGGGCTGTCATACACCTCCGCCGGAGTACCGAGCTGTTCGAACCGGCCGTCTTTCATCACGGCGATGCGGTCCGACATATTAAGGGCTTCCTCCTGATCGTGGGTGATGTAGATGAACGTGATGCCCAGTTGTTTTTGCAAAGCCTTCAGCTCCAGCTGCATTTGGCGGCGCAGCTGCAGGTCCAGCGCGCCGAGGGGTTCGTCCAGCAGCAGCACGCTGGGACGGTTCACCACGGCGCGGGCAATGGCGACACGCTGACGCTGCCCGCCGGAAAGCTCCGCAGGCATGCGCTTGCCGTAGCCGGAGAGCTGCACAAGGGCCAGCGCGTCGTCCACGGCTTTTTTTATCTCGTCCTTGGGACGTTTTTTCAGCTTCAGACTGTAGCCGATGTTCGCGGCCACTGTCATGTGCGGGAACAGGGCGTAATTCTGGAACACGGTGTTCACGTCGCGTTTGTTGGGTTCGGAGTCCGTCACGTCCTGCCCGTTCAGAATGACGCGGCCCTCGTCGGGCGTTTCCAGCCCGGCAATGATGCGCAGCGTCGTGGTTTTGCCGCAGCCCGAAGGGCCGAGCAGCGTGATGAATTCGCCTTTGCCGATTGAGATGCTGATACCGTTCAGCACGTCGGTATCACCGAAATGCTTTGCGATGTTTTGCAGTTCCAGAATTGTTTCTCCCATTTTCCTCTCCTCATTAAAACCGATTGGCCCGGGCGCGGGCCGGAAAAGCGGGCCGCAATACAGCAGCCCGCCGCCGCAAAGCGGCACTTTAGAGCGATTATAACATGATGTCGCCGCGAAGCGGCCACAACAAAACCATGCGCGTCATGGTTTTGCATGTTACAAAAGCCGAAAGGAAAGCGCAGCGCGCTTTCAGGGTCTGCCGGGCAGGCCCGCCGCAAAGCGGCACTTTAGAGCTATTATAACAGAAATGCGCATTTTTCAAAGAGCTTTTGCCAAAAAAATCCTTGCCGCGCCGCCAAATTTTTGCCCTCTGTCCCGCGCAAAGTTGTGTAAGTATACGAATTTCGTGGGTTTTGCCCCCGCCGAAGCATTTTGCGTCGCCCCACGAGGGTGCAATGCACGGGGAGCCGTAGCTCCGCAGCGGCGCTTCGTCTGCTGCCCCTGCGGAGTTTTCCGGGAGGGGGCTGCGAAAGGTTTTGAAGAAGCGGTCTGTTTTTTTTAGTATAAATATGGTATGATATTCTATCATATACAAGAATGTGAATGCCTCCGGCCGCGCGGTGCGGAGGCGGTATGGGAGGCTGCGGATGGAAAACCTGATCATCCTCGGCGCGGGTGGCTACGGCCGCACGGCGGCCGAAACAGCGCGGGCTATGGGCGTTTTCGAGCGTGTGGCGTTCCTGGACGACGGATGCACGGGAACGGATATCCTCGGCCCGTGTACGGACTATATACACTTTGCGGGGAAATTCCGCTGGGCGTATCCGGCCTTTGGCGCCAACGCGCTGCGCGCCGCCTGGCTGGAAAAACTGGCCGCGGCGGGCTACAGCCTGCCGGCGCTGGTGCATCCGAGAGCCTATGTCAGCCCCACGGCGGATATCCGTCCCGGGGCTGTGGTGCTGGCGCTGGCCGCTGTGGGAGCGTGTGCTGTCGTGGAGCAGGGGGCCATCGTGAACATGGGGGCGATCGCGGACCACGACTGTGTGGTCGGCGCGTGCGCCCACCTTGCGCCCGGGGCCATTGTCAAGGCCGGCAACACCGTGCCCGCGCAGATGAAGATAGAATCCGGCACCGTGCTCGAACGGGGCGCGGCATTTTTACCATTGGGGGGACAGCATGTCTAAACTTTTGATCTTGGGCGCCGGCGGCCTTGGCCAGATGGTGGGGGAAGTGGCGCGCGCCGCAGGGAACTGGGACGGCGTGGCGTTTCTGGACGACGCCGTCCGCGGCGCGGACGTTGCAGGCAAATGCATGGACTACACTTCGCTCACGGGTGAATACCCTGAGGCCGTGGCGGCGTTTGGCGACAACCGCCTGCGCCTGGCGTGGACGCGTCGCCTGCTGGACGCGGGTTACCGTGTGCCCAGCGTGGTGCATCCCACAGCCATCGTCAGCCCGTCCGCGGTGCTTGGGCCGGGCTGCCTTGTGCTGCACGGGGCCATCATCAACACCAATACTGCGCTGGGCGCGGCATGCCTTGTAAACAGCGGCGCGCTGGTGGACCACGATAACGTCCTGGAAGACGGCGTGCACGTCAATCTGCACGCCACCATCAAGGCCTGGTGCCACATGGAGCCGTGCGCGCGCACCGAGGCGGCCACCGTGCTGTATTCCACCCGCCGGCACATTGACGGGGTGGAGGACCACAACCTGGAGGACGCGCTGTTCGCTTTCAAGCTGGGCGAGACGGCCAGCTATGTAAAGCCCTTCGGCGCGGGACACATCAACGACACCTATGCCGTGTACATGGCGGCGCAGGGCGGCGACGAGCTGCGCTATGTCATCCAGCGCATCAACACGGGTGTGTTTAAGGACCCGCGCGCCGTCATGGAGAATATTTTCGGCGTGACGGAATACCTGCGCCGAAAGATACTGGCGCGCGGCGGCGACGCGGACCGCGAGACGCTGAATTATATCAAGACGAAAACAGGCGACAACTATTTTGAGGACGCGGTGGGAAGCGCGTGGCGCTGCTATAACTACATTCCGGATTCCGTGTGCATCGAAAGCGTGACGGACCCGATGGACTTCTACCATTCGGCCAAGAGCTTCGGCGGCTTTTTGCGCGCGCTGGAGGATTATCCGGCCGGGACGCTGCACGAGACCATCGAGAAATTCCATGATACCCGCAAGCGTCTTGCAGACTTTGACAAGGCGCTGGAGCGCGACGTGAAGAACCGCGCGCGGACCTGCCGGGAGGAGATTGCCTTTGTGCAGCGGCGCAGGGCGGACTGCGCGGTGCTGATGGACTTGCTGGACGCGGGAAAGCTGCCGCTGCGCGTGACGCACAACGACACGAAGCTGAACAATATTTTGTTTGATGCCCACACCGGCGAGGCGCTGTGCGTCATCGACCTCGACACCATCATGCCGGGGCTTGCGCTGAACGATTACGGCGATTCCATCCGCTTCGGCGCGTCCACGGCAGCTGAGGACGAGCCGGACGTTTCCAAGGTGCATTTTGACCTGTACCTGTTTGAGCTGTATACCTGCGGTTATCTGGAGGCCGCGGGCGCCGCGCTGACGGACACGGAAAAAGAGTACCTGCCCTGGGGCGCCAAGCTGATGACGCTGGAGTGCGGCATCCGTTTTCTGACGGACTATCTGCAGGGCGACACCTACTTCAAGGTGAGCCGGGCGCGCCAGAACCTGGAGCGCTGCCGCACCCAGTTCAAGCTGGTGGCGGACATGGAAAACGTTTGGGACGAAATGGCGTCCATCGTGAAAAAGTATTCGTGAGAGGGGAAGAAAAACACCATGCACATCGAAACAAAATGCCTGCATGAGGGCTACAAGCCCGGCAACGGCGAGCCGAAGGCCCTGCCGATCTACCAGAGCACCACCTACACCTACGATTCCACCGAGCACATCGGCCAGCTGTTCGACCTTTCGGCGGACGGCCACATGTATTCCCGCATCTCCAACCCCACCGTCGCGGCGGTGGAACAGAAAATCGCGGCGCTGGAGGGCGGCGTGGGCGCGCTGTGCACCACCAGCGGACAGGCGGCCAGTCTGCTTGCGGTTCTGAACATCTGCACCGCGGGCGACCATTTTGTCGCCGCCTCCACCATTTACGGCGGTACGGTGAACCTGTTTGCGGTCACGCTGAAGAAGTTCGGCATCGAATGTACCTTCGTGGACGCGGACGCGCCGGAGGAAGAGATCGAAAAGGCGTTCCGCCCCAACACAAAGGCGTTGTTCGGCGAGACCATCGCCAACCCTGCCATCGCTGTGCTGGACCTTGAAAAATTCGCGCGCACCGCCCACAGAAACGGCGTGCCGTTTCTTGTGGACAACACCTTTGCCACGCCTGTGCTGTGCCGTCCCATCGAGTGGGGCGCGGATATCGTGGTGCACTCCACCACGAAGTACATGGACGGCCATGCCATCCAGGTGGGCGGCGTGATCGTGGATTCCGGCAATTTCAACTGGGAAAACGGAAAATTCGGCGAGCTGTGCACGCCGGACGAGAGCTATCACGGCGTGACCTATACCAGGGATTTCGGCAGGGCTGCGTATATCACCAAGGCGCGGGTGCAGCTGATGCGCGATTTCGGTATGTACCCCTCCGCGCAGGATGCGTTTCTGCTGAACCTTGGGCTGGAGACGCTGGCCGTGCGCATGGAGCGTTACTGCCGCAACGCGGAACAGGCCGCTGCCTTCCTGGCAAGGCAGCCGGAGGTGGAGTTTGTCAATTATCCCGCGCTGTCCGGCAGCCCTTATGCCGCAGCCGCAAAAAAATACCTGCCCGACGGGTGCAGCGGGGTGATCTCGTTCTCCATTCGCGGCGGGCGCGAGGTGGCCGTCAAGTTCATGGACAGCCTGTCCCTGGCCAACAAGGTGGTGCATGTAGCCGACATCTGCACCTGCGTGCTGCATCCGGCCAGCAGCACCCACCGCCAGCTCACCGACGAACAGCTTGTGGCCGCGGGCATCACGCCGGGGCTTATCCGCCTGTCCGTGGGGCTGGAGCACATCGACGATATTCTGGACGATCTGAAAAAAGGCTTCGCGGCCATCCGCTGAACGGCTCGCGGCCTGTTGGGATGAAACGCGGCGCAGAGCATTTTTT
>OJOU01000559.1_pt1 | contig 14615 bp, 9 predicted proteins | sample 1598291 | NCBI WGS metagenome assembly OJOU01 (sample SAMN03922470, study PRJEB24848) | human gut metagenome | isolation source: stool sample | host: Homo sapiens | place: Germany | collected 2010-11 | reverse complement strand
ATGTACGCTATATTTTATAAAGAATGGATAAAGACACGGTGGTATTTTCTGCTTGCCGTGCTCGCCACACTTGGTTTTACAAGCTATTGTATGCTTCGCATCAACCGGGTGGTAGAAATGAAAGGGGCAGCTCATGTATGGGAAGTCATGCTGCAACGCGATGTTATCTTCATTGATATGTTGCAATATATCCCCCTGATTGCCGGAATCCTGATGGCAATCGTGCAGTTTGTCCCCGAGATGCAACGCAAATGTTTGAAACTGACTCTCCATCTGCCTTATCCGGAACTAAAAATGACGGGCAATATGTTACTCTCCGGACTCATATTGATTCTTGTCTGTTTTGCTTCTAATTTCCTGTTGATGGAAGTATACCTGAACGGAATACTTGCCCATGAACTGAAGAACCACATATTGCTCACCGCTTTAACGTGGTATCTTGCCGGGATTTCCGGCTACCTGCTCGTCGCATGGATCTGCCTCGAACCGGCATGGAAACGTCGTATTCTGAATCTCATTATCGCTGTATTGTTACTCCGGATCTTCTTTCTGTCGCCCACACCGGAAGCATATAACAAGTTCCTCCCTTATTTAGTGGTTTATACTTTGTTGACTGCTTCTTTCTCGTGGCTTTCTATCGTACGATTCAAGGCCGGAAAGCAGGACTAGGAACAATTAAAAATTAAAGACTAAAAATTAAAAGATTGAGTAATGAGACGTTTCAGTACTATATTATTATATGTAACCATCGCTTTTCTGCTTCTTTGGCAGTTGCCCTGGTGTTACAATTTCTTTGTCGTAAAGCCGGAGAAGACTCCCTTTACCCTGTACAGTTTCGTAATTGGCGATTTCGCACAGATGGGACAGGAAGAGGGAAAAGGAAGCGTGCGTCGCGACCTGGCAGGTAATATTTATTCGGAAGCAGCTTTCGACAGTATCCTGCCTATGTTTTATTTTCGTCAGTTGATGTCTGACGAGCGTTTTCCGGATACCATTCAAGGAATCGCAGTGACTCCCAAAATGGTGCAGACGGAAAACTTCAACTTCCGCAGCGTTCCTTCGGATATCAATGCGCCTTCTATCGGACTTTACCCGCTAATGGAATCCATGTCAGGACGTGTGGATTTAAAAATGCCGGATGATGTATTCCGCATCACCTCCAAAGGGATCGAATTCATCGACATGGCTACCAACAGCGTGAAGGAAGATAAAAGCCTTCAGTTTACCGAAGCTATGACTAAGAAAGATTTTCGTTTCCCGGCAACGGAGATTGTAGGAAATCCGACGGTGAAAAAGGAGTATGACGAAGGTTACCTTCTATTGGATGCCGACCGCCGTCTGTTTCATCTGAAACAGGTGAAAGGGCGTCCGTATGTTCGTGCCATCACCTTGCCTGAAGGACTGACACTGGAACATCTGTATCTGACAGAGTTCAGAAATAAGAAAACACTTGCTTTCATGACCGATGTCAACAATGCTTTCTACGTACTGCAAAACCGGACATACGAAGTAGTGAAAACAGGAATTCCTGTATTCAATCCCGAAACGGATGCATTAACCATTATCGGTAATATGTTCGACTGGACGGTACGTGTGACTACTCCGACCTCTGATAATTATTACGCATTGGATGCCAACGATTATTCGCTGATAAAGAAGCTGGAGAATGAATCGAACGTTCATTCCATGCCAGATATTACTTTCACATCTTATACTGATAAATATGTAATGCCACGTTTCGAATAGTATTCCCATATTGAATGTAACAGTTGCAAGGGACTATCAAAAGTCAATCTATTAAATATGACTTTGGGTAGTCCCTTATTGTTTTCTTCCCATGCATGTATAGGAAACAAAAAGAATTACAATCTTTTCTTCTGTAAGTATGGACTTTTTCCGGCAAGAAAGTCTATCTTTGCCTACTCATTCAACCATTTAAACCGCAATTGCTTCTGCATTATACACAAACAAATACGGTAAAAACAAAAAAACTCAAATTAAAAACCGTATGAAAATTTACCAAGCATTTGCTTTCCTAAGTCTCTTTATTATGTTGTTCTACAATTGTTCGCTTCCTGCTGATGACGAAGAAAAAGGAGATTCAGAGGAAGAGGATACAGTTACCTCCGAACTTCCCTGGGAAGGAGAGATGGACAAATTCACCATCAATTCTAAAGAAGGAATCCATCTGAATGATCCATACGAAGACGCCGGAACAGCTTATGTCACCATTCCTTCCACCTCTGTAAAAAATACCCGTTGGGAATTTGGAGTTCACCTCACCTTTAATCCTTCCGCTAACAATTATGCACGATTTTATCTGACTTCTTCCTCAAACATTCTTTCCGAGAATTTAAACGGTTATTATATTCAGATAGGAGGAGCCAAAGATAATGTAACTCTTTATCGTCAAAACGGAGACCAATCTAAACTACTGGCTTCGGGAAGAGAGTTGATGAAAGGAGACTCTTCACCGAAACTATATATAAAAGTAGAACGTGACAATAATGGTTACTGGACTTTTTGGACACGACGTGAATCCGAGAATGAATACGTAAAAGAAAAACAAATAAAAGATACCGATATACAAACTTCCCGCTACTGCGGTATATACTGCATTTACACCAAAACCCGCTGTAAAGGATTTACATTTCATCACATACAGCTATCTAATAACGTAGAAACGGACACTACACCTGATGAAACACCCGATCATCCCGGAACAGACATTCCAGATAATCCGAACACCCCCGAATTACCGAAAGATGTGAGAGGTATGCTTCTTTTCAATGAAATCATGTATAATAATGCCACTGATGGTGCAGAATATATAGAAATCTACAATCCGACTGAACAGGCTATCATTTTACCGGCACTTTATCTATATAAGATGTATAAAGACGGGGCAATATACAATACTACCATCCTTCAAAATGAAAGTCCTTCTACTCCCCTAACCATTCCTGCCAAAGCATATCTTTGCTTCACGAAATACTTCAACAGAGTCGTTCAGAAACATAAAGTCGGTGGAGAAAATATAATAATTATACCGAACTTCCCGGCACTGAACAATAATGGCGGGTATCTGGCACTTTCAAGTAGTAAAGAGACTGCACCAGGACATACTTTTGACACTTGTTGTTTTAGAGATGAAATGCACACCATTGATAAAATAACCGGCGTTTCACTCGAAAAGAAATCCCCGGAGTTACCCTCTCTCAATAAGAATTGGCATTCATCAAAACATGCAACCGGAGGCACACCCGGAATAAAAAATATGTAAGAGTATGCATATCTATGATAAATTCCCTACATTTGTAGGCAAAGTAAACAAGTTCCGGATATTTATCCTCAAACGAATTTAAACAGCAGATATGAGTCCAGCCGTTATATCTATTACTATTGTGGCATACTTTATAATCCTGTTCACTATCTCTTATATAGCAGGACGCAAAGCCGACAATGAAGGATTCTTTGTAGGAAACCGTAAATCAGCCTGGTATATCGTTGCCTTTGCCATGATCGGTTCCACCATTTCCGGAGTCACTTTCGTTTCCGTTCCGGGTATGGTACAGGCAAGTAGCTTTTCTTACCTGCAAATGGTGCTGGGATTCATAGTAGGACAAATTATCATTGCGTTTGTACTCGTTCCTCTCTTTTATCGTATGAACCTGGTTTCCATATATGAATATCTGGAGAACAGGTTCGGAAGCTCTTCCTACAAGACGGGAGCCTGGTTCTTTTTTATTTCAAAGATGCTAGGGGCAGCCGTCCGACTCTTTCTCGTATGCCTGACATTGCAGTTTCTTATCTTCGATCCTTTCCATCTTCCATTCCTGTTGAACGTAATTCTTACGGTATTTATCGTATGGCTTTACACTTTCCGCGGTGGAGTGAAATCATTGATATGGACGGATGTTCTAAAAACATTCTGCCTGGTAGTGTCGGTTGTACTTTGCATCTATTATATTGCTTCCAGCTTGCATCTGAATTTCAGTGGTTTGGTTAGTACGATTTCAGACAGTGACTTTTCCAAGACATTCTTTTTTGACGATGTTAATGACAAACGATATTTCTTCAAGCAATTCCTGGCAGGAGTATTCACCGTTATTGCCATGAACGGGCTCGACCAAGATATGATGCAGCGCAATCTTAGCTGCAAGAACTTCCGGGACTCACAGAAGAATATGATTACCAGTGGAATCTCACAGTTCTTTGTCATTCTGCTTTTTCTGATGCTAGGAGTACTGTTATATACGTTTACAGCACAGCAAGGCATTGGGAATCCGGAAAAAAGCGACGAGTTGTTTCCGATGATTGCTACCGGAAATTATTTTCCCGGCATAGTCGGAATATTATTCATTATCGGACTGATAGCCTCCGCCTATTCTGCAGCCGGTTCTGCCTTGACGGCACTGACCACTTCCTTTACTGTAGATATTTTACATGCACAGAAAAAAGGAGAGGCGGCACTTAGCCAAATACGCAAACATGTACATATCGGTATGGCAGTTGTGATGGGAGCAGTCATTTTCGTATTCAATCTGCTGAACAACACGAGTGTGATTGATGCGATTTACACATTGGCCAGTTATACGTATGGCCCTATCTTAGGACTGTTCGCTTTCGGCATCTTCACCAAGAAACAAGTTTATGATAAATATATTCCGTTGGTAGCTATCGCTTCTCCTATTCTTTGCTATATCCTTCAAAGAAATTCGGAAGCATGGCTCAACGGTTACCAAATTAGTTACGAGTTGTTGATAATCAATGCCCTGTTCACATTCCTTGGACTTTGTTTGTTCATCAAAAGACAAGACAAAGAAACATCTTACACAACTCATACTACAAAACAAAAAGTAAAATAATGAAAACAACAATCAACTGTTTTCTTCCTTTCAGCCGATTGGAAGAAACTGTGCAAACAGTTAAGGAGTTACGTGCATCAACGCTGGTAGACAAAATTTATTTATTGGCATCGCCAATTACCAATGTCTGTATTCCCGGATGCGAACTCATCTCTGTAGAGAAAATGCAGTCTACACAAGCGATGCGAGCTATTGCAGAACATTCTGATAAAACACATACCTTGCTCTATACCAAACACACTGCACTAAAAATAGGAATGTTCGCTCTTGAAAGAATGGTTCAAGTAATGGAAATGACCCAAGCTGGCATGGTATATGCAGACCATTACCAACAGATAGACGGTGTGCAAAAAACAGCTCCGGTCATTGATTACCAACCCGGTAGCCTGCGTGACGACTTCAATTTCGGCTCGGTTTTACTGTTCAATGCCAACGCATTCAAGGAAGTTATAGAAAATACGGAAGAGGAATATCAATATGCAGGCTTGTATGATTTGAGACTCAAAATATCCCAAAAGAGCAAACTGGTACACATCAACGAATATCTATATACCGAAGTAGAAAGTGACAAGCGGAAAAGCGGTGAGAAGCAGTTCGATTATGTGGACCCTAAAAACCGTCAGGTACAGATCGAAATAGAACAGGCATGCACCAACCATTTGAAGGAAGTTGGCGGATATCTTTATCCTATCTTCCGTCCTGTAGACTTTTCTTCCCACACTTTTGAGTATGAAGCTTCTGTCATTATACCCGTACGCAACCGTATTCGCACAGTCAAAGATGCCGTACGCTCGGCACTGAACCAGCAAACGACCTTTCCGTTCAATGTCATTGTCATCGACAATCATTCGACAGACGGGACCAGTGAAGTTCTCCGTAAACTTAGTTCGGACAAGCGGCTGATTCACGTCATTCCCGAAAGAGATGACCTCGGTATAGGCGGATGTTGGAACATAGGTATCCATCACGAGAAATGCGGAAAGTTTGCCGTCCAACTTGATAGCGACGACGTGTATAAAAACGAACATAGCCTGCAAATCATTATTGATACTTTCTATAAACAGAAATGTGCAATGGTAATCGGCACTTATATGATGACTAACTTTGATATGCAGGAAATTGCCCCCGGCATCATCGATCATAAGGAATGGACACCCGACAACGGACGAAATAATGCATTACGTATCAACGGTCTGGGAGCTCCCCGTGCATTCTACACGCCCATTCTTCGGGAAATCAAAGTCCCGAACACAAGCTATGGAGAAGATTATGCCCTTGGATTGAAAATTTCACACGATTATCAGATAGGTAGAATATACGACGTGATTTACCTTTGCCGCCGTTGGGACGGCAACTCGGATGCTGCACTGCCTGTTGAGAAAATCAACCAGAATAATCTATATAAAGACCGGCTTCGTACGTGGGAATTGGAACAGCGCATCCTGCAACAAAGAACGACATTAGAGAAAATTCAGCAAAAAATCGAACAGTTATTCCAAAAGCAAACTCTTTCTTGGGAACTAGCCAAAGAGAATTACCAGGCATTGAAACAGTATCGGTCACGAACAAAAAAAATATCCAAGTGGTTTGGTAACAATTGTTTAAGTGCGAAACTATTCTTTAATCCGAAACGTATTCTTTCGGCTACCGCACAGACAGATACTGCCTCCATTCACTCACGGCCTTGCTTCCTCTGCCAAACAAACCGACCGCAGGAACAAGAGTTCATCAGTTATGGAAATTATCAGATACTGGTTAATCCCTATCCCATATTTAAACACCACTTTACAATTGTAGATAAGGAACACAAGTCACAATCCATAGCCGGGCGTTTTAAAGATATGATAGAACTCACCGACATTATGGAAGAATACTTCCTTTTGTATAATGGACCGGAATGTGGAGCTTCCGCTCCCGATCATGCCCATTTTCAAGCTTGCAGTAAAGAGGAAAGTATGCAGGGATCATATTACGATCACATAGAATTAATAGATAACGACAAGGTGCGAATTAGTTATGAAGATTTTCCGTACAGTTTCATCAGGATTCAGGCGAAAAATAAGAAAACAATGTCGAGAACCTTTCATCTGATTTACGACATCTTAGCTGCCAATAATAACGGAAAAGAACCAATGATGAATATTCTTGCCTGGTATGGTTTGGAACGCACCAAAGAGGATTTTAGAGAGCGCTACGAAGAAGAATTTGAATCAGTGGCCGAACACCCTTACAATTGTGTTATCTTCTTACGCAGCAAACATCGTCCTGATTGCTATTACGCAAAAGGAGACGAACAAATTCTCATCAGTCCTGCTATTGCTGAAATGAACGGCATATTCCCTATAGTACGTGAAGAAGATATGAAGAAACTGACTCCTGAAAAAGTATATGATATCTATCGGGAAGTATCGATATCTAAAGAAAAGCTACAAGAAATAATAGAACGCATTAAAGCCGCCTTATGACAGAGCCTCAAATAGCAGTTGGCATTCTTTCCGGGAAAGAGATTGAATTCTCTTTCCCGGAAAAATTTAATTCTTCTGTCGGAACGGAAATTTCCGGGACACAGAAAGTTATTTATCAGGATGGGAAGATTCATTGGCAAGGGAAAGAATATAATGAATTATCTTTCACTCCCCAACAAGGTGCACATGCTTTCTTTGAACTGAAAGATGTAACCATCGGAATCAACTTCCATTGGGAACGCAAAGAAGTCCAGAAATTCAAAGGGGAATTAAAGATTATCATCGAAGGAGAACAACTAACCGCCATCAATGTGATTTCCATTGAAGAATATCTTACCAGTGTAATTTCATCCGAAATGAGCGCAACAGCTTCTTTAGAACTACTAAAGGCTCACGCCGTCATCTCCCGAAGCTGGTTACTTAATAAGTTGAGAGTTGAGAATGGAGAGTGGAGAGTTACTGTGCAGCCGGATAGCGCAGCCCACTCTCCACTCTCCACTCTCCATTCTCAATTTATAAAATGGTATGACCATGAAGCGCATAGAAATTTCGATGTATGTGCCGATGATCATTGCCAACGGTATCAAGGAATCACACGAGCCTCAACACCACAAGCCATCGAAGCAGTCTCCACCACGCAGGGGGAAGTGCTGATGTATAAAGGAGCGATTTGTGATGCCCGTTTCTCTAAATGTTGTGGCGGAGCTTTTGAAGAGTTCCAAAATTGTTGGGAAAACGTAAAGCATCCTTATCTAATCAGACAACGGGATAGCAAGACTGAAAAACAACTTCCCGATTTGAACATAGAGGCGGAAGCTGATAAATGGATACGTACCTCACCTGTTGCTTTTTGTAATACGCAGGATAAGAAAATTCTAAGCCAAGTACTAAACAACTACGATCAGGAAACAGCAGACTTCTATCGTTGGAAAGTCAGTTATACCCAACAGGAACTTTCAACACTGATTCATCAACGTTCGGGAATTGACTTCGGACAAATTCTGGATTTAATTCCTATAGAACGTGGAACGTCGGGACGTCTTGTCCGATTGAAAATTGTAGGAACCTTGCGAACGCTTATTATCGGGAAAGAACTGGAAATACGCCGTACCTTATCTACTTCCCATCTGTATAGTTCCGCTTTTGTAGTAGACAAGGAATATGAGGAAAAAGGACATAAAGAGGATAAAATCCCTTCACGATTCATCCTTACCGGAGCCGGATGGGGGCATGGAGTAGGACTTTGCCAGATTGGTGCTGCCGTAATGGGAGAGCAAGGTTACAAATATGAAGAAATACTGTCTCACTATTACCCCGGCAGTACGCTCGAGAAACAATATCAATAAAAAAGAATAATACCATGACAACATCCACTACAAAAAGAAATCCCTGGAGCTGGATACCCACCCTCTACTTCGCAGAAGGGCTGCCATACGTAGCGGTAATGACGATTGCTGTTATCATGTACAAGCGTTTGGGATTATCCAATACGGAAATAGCCTTATACACTTCCTGGCTCTACCTTCCCTGGACTATCAAACCGCTATGGAGTCCTTTCGTCGACTTGGTGAAAACGAAACGCGCCTGGATTATTGCCATGCAAGGTTTCATCGCTGCCGGATTTGCAGGAATAGCCTTCTTTATTCCGACTGCTCATTATGTACAGTTGACTCTTGCTTTTTTCTGGCTGTTGGCGTTCAGTTCCGCTACGCATGACATCGCTGCAGACGGTTTCTATATGCTCGGGCTCAATAATAAAGAACAATCTTTCTTTGTCGGTATTCGAAATACGTTTTATCGGCTTGCCAATATTTTCGGGCAGGGAATTCTAGTCATGCTGGCAGGATGGCTGGAAACATCACAGAACAATATTCCCTTGGCATGGAGTATTACATTCTACCTCCTTGCCGGATTATTTCTGGCTCTTACTATCTATCATCGACTTATCCTCCCCCATCCTGATTCGGACATTAAACGTCCCGGCCTCACACCGGGTAAGTTGTTAGGAGATTTCCTTTTGACCTTTGTCACATTCTTTCAGAAAAAGAACCTCGGTCTCATGTTCTTTTTCCTCCTCACCTATCGGTTGGGAGAATCACAGTTAGCCAAAATAGCTTCTCCTTTCCTGCTCGACACCACCGATAAAGGTGGGCTAGGCTTATCCACAGCAACTGTCGGAATGATCTACGGTACGATAGGTGTCATAGCTTTATTGCTCGGTGGAATCATTAGTGGTTTCCTCGTTTCCCGTGACGGATTCAAGAAATGGATATTACCCATGGCATTAGCCATCAACATTCCCGATCTATTATATGTATGGATGGCTGCCGCCACCCCGGACAATCCTATATTTATAGCCATTTGTGTAGCGATCGAACAGTTGGGGTATGGTTTCGGCTTTACCGCTTATATGCTATATCTGATTTATATAGCAGAAGGTGAACATAAAACGGCACACTATGCTATCGGAACCGGATTTATGGCACTGGGCATGATGATTCCCGGTATGCCTGCCGGATGGATACAGGAACATCTCGGATACACAAACTTCTTTATCTGGGTTTGTATTTGTACCCTGCCCGGTATCGTCGCCTCATTAATGATTCGCAACCGACTGGAAGATTCTTTCGGAAAGAAACAATAAAAAGCTCAAAGATATGATACTCATTGCAGATAGTGGTTCTACCAAAACCGACTGGTGCATCGTTTTCAACGGCACCCCAATCAAACGAATGGGAACGAAGGGAATTAATCCCTTCTTCCAATCAGAAGAAGAAATTCAACAAGAGCTGACACATTCCCTCCTGCCACAACTACCGGAAGGAACGATCAACTCCATCTTTTTTTATGGTGCAGGATGCACTCCCGAAAAAGCTCCCGTCCTCCGGCGGGCTATTGCCGACAGCCTGCCCGTCATCGGGAACATCAAAGCCTACTCGGATATGCTTGCCGCTGCCCGCGGACTATGCGGACATGAAGCAGGGATTGCCTGCATCCTCGGCACAGGTTCCAATTCCTGTTTCTACAACGGTGAAGAGATTGTCAACAACATCTCCCCTCTTGGATTCATCCTGGGAGATGAAGGAAGCGGCGCAGTCCTAGGAAAACTATTGGTAGGCGATGTACTGAAAAACCAGCTTCCACCCACCATCAAAGAAGCTTTCTTAAAACAGTTCGACCTGACGGCCCCCGAAATCATCGACCGTGTTTATCGCCAGCCTTTCCCGAACCGTTTTCTGGCTAGTCTCTCTCCCTTCCTTGCACAGCACTTGGAAGAACCGGCTATCCGTTCACTAGTACTCAACAGCTTTATCGCTTTTCTCCGCAGAAACGTGATGCAATATGATTATAAGCAATATCCGGTACATTTTATTGGTTCCGTAGCTCACTGTTACAAGGAGATTTTGCAGGAGGCTGCGCAAACAACAGGTATTCAGATCGGTAAGATTCTTCAAAGTCCGATGGAAGGACTGATTCAATACCATCAACAATAATTCTTTTACCTATTGTAATTTATAACCAGTAATTATAAAAATGCAGATAACCGAACAACCGTCACTTTACGATCATCTGGAAAAGAAATCTGTGCGAGAGATATTAGAAGATATCAACCAGGAAGATCAGAAAGTAGCATTAGCCGTACAAAAGGCTATTCCACAAATTGAAGAACTTGTCAATCAGATTGTACCCCGCATGAGGCAAGGCGGACGCATCTTTTATATGGGGGCCGGCACAAGCGGTCGCCTGGGAGTATTGGATGCTTCCGAAATTCCTCCTACTTTCGGTATGTCTCCCAACTGGATTATCGGACTGATTGCAGGAGGCGATACAGCCCTGCGCAATCCGGTAGAAGGAGCCGAAGATGATGAAAATCGCGGCTGGGAAGAACTCGTCGAACACCAGATCAACGAAAAAGACACCGTTATCGGCATTGCCGCTTCCGGCACTACCCCGTACGTAATCGGTGCTTTGCGGGAAGCCCGTAAACACGGTGTCCTGACAGGTTGTATCACCAGTAATCCCGATTCTCCAATGGCAGCAGAAGCGGATGTAGCCATCGAAATGATTGTAGGACCGGAATATGTGACAGGCAGTTCCCGGATGAAATCAGGCACCGGACAGAAAATGATTCTGAATATGATTAGCACCTCCGTCATGATTCAACTCGGACGGGTGAAAGGGAATAGGATGGTGAATATGCAGTTGACCAATCATAAACTTATAGAAAGAGGGACGCAGATGATTATGGATGAATTAGGATTGGACCATGACCGTGCGCAAAAACTCCTTTTACTTCATGGTTCTGTAAAAAAGGCTATTGATGCATATCAGAAACAATAACAAGTGTCTTTGATTCAAGCTAGAAGAAACCTACAGGTCCCCAATTAAGACAGGATTCTTTTTCTGCTTTAATTGGGGGCCTTATAAATAAAACAGTACAGCTATCTCTTTATATTCACAGTCACAATACTATATGCCTTTATATCCAGCCCATTCTCTAAAGAAGAAATAGCAGATTCTACTAACATACCTTTATTTGTTTCAGGAAAAGATTCTGTAGGTACTGTCGACACAGTCATTTTTACTTCCGCAGGAATGAAAGGAAGAGCCAGATTCAAACCTTTTATATCCGAAGAAGTCCTATTGACAAACATCAAAGTAAGATTTCCCTGACTATCTTTATATGCCGTACAATCTACAGAGGCAGATACATTTTTGGAAGCAACGACCTTGACACGCGTTTTTCCCGTCAGATTTTTTGCAAACTGTGCATACATATACCCTCGGGGAGTAATAGCACTCATAGTAGAGTTAGCCAGACCATCACCCAACATTCCATAATAGCGACGACCATACCAATAAATATAAGCATTGAATCCCGAAGCCATTGCAGTATTAATCTCCGCTGCCAACTGTAATGTTTCCGCACGGACATCACCAATCAACAGGTAAGGAGCTTTCTTTTCCCATGCTTCATTCAGCAAATGTTCAGTCATCCAATATTCTTTACCTTTAGCTTTTGCCAGATCATACGGAGTATTTCCACCTCCATAGATGTGTCCTCCCACAACATCAATTACAGCGCAGGCTTGTTCATCTTCAAGAATGGGATCTGTACTCTCATGCCTGTACTGGAATGACTCTCCAGTCATTAGTTTCACATCGGGATGAGCAGCTTTAATACTCGCACCATACTGTTTAAAGAACTTAGCCTGCTGCAAACCTGTCCATCTACAACTTTCATAAGTCACTTCAAAATCCGGTTCATTCTGAATAGATACTACATCAACCGCAGCGCCCTGTTGTTTCATATAAGTAAGGAACTCTTTCAAATATTCAGCATATCCAGCATAATCAGCCAGTTCACCATCCACAATATTATCAATTGTTTTCAAAGACACAGGTGGCGTCCAAGGAGTTGCCAGAATCGTGGTTCCCAGATCCTTTGCCACTTTCGCAACCCGAGCAACAGTTCCCCATCGACTATCCGCAGTCTGATTCTTATCTTTAGGGGCAATGCGGATCCGCAAAATATTACATCCTAGCTGATCAGCTCCCGTACCAAACAAGGTATTCATCTCCTCCTCTGTCAGTGCAGTTTGCTGCCAAGATGTTTCCATCACTCCAAAACCCTGCACTTTCTGATATTCGATATCCGGTTGAATAGTCAATGTAGCCGGAATCTGTTCGGGTACAGTATAGCCTGTTGTATCTTCATCACTGCATGAGGCTAACAAGAGTAATAGAGAGTATAAAGTATACATATATTTAATCGTATTCATAATTCTTCTTTAAGTCTAAATTATTATTCCAAGGTTACTGCTTCTCCGGCTTAGTATAAGGCACCAGGCGGAAGTTTCCAAAACCTAGTTGATAACCAATCATGTCGGTTCCCTTTGAATACTTGCCATCTGTTCCCATATAGCTACCCGCTTTCAAAGACAGATAAGTATTCAGAGAAGCCGGAAAGCTCGTCTTTGCATCGTTTACTGTCAAGCCACTAAAACAGGACAACTGTGACAAAGGAATGACCATCGTACGCCATCCGCCATAAAACTCAAAAGGTACAATCTTACCATTTTGGTTCCAGGAGATCAACGTGATTCTGCCATCTCCGTCAGAGGAATTCTTCCCTGTCTCCCAACGCCAAGCTCCTAAAGTCCAATTGCAAGTCATATAGAAGTCAAACTCTATAGCTAAGTCGGAACACAAGGTAGCATCCGTAATTAAACCACCCGAGTTTGCAACGACTACTGACCATACTTTTCCGTAATCAAATCTAAATTTCAGTAAATCGTCTCCATTCGAACTGATCTTATCCACAGTCACATCAATCGGATTTCCAGTGGGGATAATGCGATACAGATCGGGAGCTGTCGGAGCTTTATCCGGATTAAGAATAGGGAACGGATTGGCTGATGCTGTATTATTGGATGACATAGCGAGATTAATTCCATCAAACCTAGCCTGATTACTACCAGCATAGGCATCCCCTCCATTCGCAAAACGGTTAATGAATAAACATCCCTTACAATTTATATCTTTATAAGAATATCCCTCACCTGAAGCAGATACTACTGTAATATATCCGGGCGTCTGATCACCTCCGGTTGGAACGACCACTTTTATGTTCTTATTATCAACCGTTTCAAAATCCGTTGCTTCCACATCTCCCGGGAATATGATCTTCTGAATGCTCTCGAAGTTCATACCATAAATGTAAATAAACTCCCCAGCCTTAGCCATCGTATGAGATACACTAGTAATAAATGGAGCGCCCGCATTACCTGCAAACTTGATTTCAATCAGCTTCTCCGAGTAATCAGAAACCAGTTTAATGGTATTCATATCCTCCACATTCGTCACATTGCCCTCTCCGACAGGAAGATCTGACGGAACAGAAATTGTAAGAGCCGTTTCCGTGGCAACAAAACTAGTAACCAAAGTTCCGTTACAGTAAACCTCTTTCACCAGATTCAAATTTGTTCCGTTCAATACAACATCACTTCCCAAAATAATTAGAGTGACAGGTTGTCCGTCCGTGCCAACCACTGTCTCATCAACGGTTATCGTAGGCCCTGATATTGTAAATGAATAGTTATAGGTTTCCCCTAACTCTGTTTCAAGTTTAATCACATTCTCATCGTTTACATTCTGAATCTGTTCCCCCAAAGGCGTTTCTTCAGGAATGACAATGCGAAGAGCAGTAGAAGCAAGATGATTTTCAGAAGTCATATTTACAGCATAACCGTTAAAATACACTTTACTCACATAATTCCTG
>OJOU01000494.1_pt1 | contig 16084 bp, 10 predicted proteins | sample 1598291 | NCBI WGS metagenome assembly OJOU01 (sample SAMN03922470, study PRJEB24848) | human gut metagenome | isolation source: stool sample | host: Homo sapiens | place: Germany | collected 2010-11 | reverse complement strand
GCCGCAGCCCCATATTTACAAAATGATGAAATTTATGGTACGTTTAAATTATGCTATATTTTAGATTTGAGATGCAAGTAAAATTGTTGAAACTACACAATTTTGATATAATGGCAAGTGTTGAATTAAAACGTACCATAAATTTCATCATTTTGTAAATATGGGGCTGCGGCGGGTTGAGGACGGGAGAGAAAGCGTGCGAGGTACGGCGGCGGGTTCTGCCGGATTAACGCAGCGGGCAGGATGTGCGGGCGGCTTTTAATACGGCCCGGGCGGCGGCGGCGTTGGTGAATTTTTTGAGCGTTATGCGCCGGGCTTTGGCGGCAAGGGCCTGACGCTCTTCTTCGTGGGTCAGGTAATACCGAAGCAAACCGGCAAGCTCTTCCTTGTTTTTATACATCGGCACGGCATCGCCGTAAGCGGTCTCAATTTCGGGCATATAGTCGGAAATGACCAGCGCGCCGGCGGCGGTGGCGTCATAAATGCGGTTGTTGACGAAACCGAAATCTTTCATATCCGGGCGGTGGTCGTTTAAGACAATCTTCGCTGAGCTGTAATAACGGTTCAGTTCGGTGTTGGCAATATACGGCGCTTTATACATTTCCGGCGGGACAATCCCCTGCCAGTTGTAGCCGTAGACGGCGACGGTAAATCCCGCTTCCAGCGCGTAACGAAGGCTGGTGCGGTCGTGCCAGTTGGAACCGACGAAAAGGATATCCGAGGCCAGCGCCGGGTCTGGGGCGGGGTAAAATTTTTCCGGATTGGTGAATTGCGGCACATAAACGGCATTGATGTCGGCGCGGTTTAATTCTGCGGCATAGGCGGGCGAGGCGACGGCGATGACGTCAAAGTTCTGCCAGTCGTCGTCCAAATTGGCGTTTTGGGGTTGCGGGGGGCGCCGGTTCAATGCGGATTTGGAAAGAGGATGCCTGCCAGCGGCGGCAGTTTTAATCGGAGCGGCGTTACGGGCAGAAACGGAGGGGAAATTGTCGGCGGTATCGGATGCCGGAGCAGAGGAGACAGTATAAGCCATCGGGTAATACGCGTACAGCACGTTGCAGCCGGACGGGAACGGCGGGATGAAGTCGGTATAGCCGCGCATATAGAGGTTTAGCGCAGGTTCGGGAGAATGCGGGCGGTGATATTCGCCGCGATAGTCCATGTCTGTCGTTGCGCCGAGAGTTTGGAAACCGGCGGCAAAATCTTCGCCTATCCAGTAGTCGCCGACGTTTGTTTCGCCACGGTTGGCGGTGGATTTGACGACGACGGAAAGCGGGGCAGCCGAAACCGGGGTCGGGGCTGGAACGGTTGGGGCAGGGACGGCCGGGGCAGACAGAACCGGGGCTGGAACAGCCGGGGTTGAGGGGGCGGCCTGTGCGACGGGTGAAGAAGCGGCGGCCGGATGTGCGGGGGAAACGAGGGCGCTGAAAAGGAGCATGGCGCGCAGCGAAGATAGAAAGAAGCGTTTAACCATAGTCAGGCCTTTCAAAACAAGGAGTTCTTTTTGTTTTCCTGCGCCAGACGGGCTTTCAAATCCTCGGCGCGCAGTTTGATATTGGCGGGAAGCGGCTGTTTCAGGGCTTTGGCAAGCTGGCGGGAAGCAACGGCATTTTCGCCGACGGCAGCATTGTATTCGGCGGCGAAGTAGTCGGCAACCGCTATCTGTCCCAGCCCGGCATATACCTGTCCGAGATAGTGCCAGGCCGAAGGCCAGGCGCGGCTGCGATTGGCCTGCTCCAGCAAAGGTATCAGGCTTTGCAGTTCCGGGCGCGAGGGGGAGGCGGAAAGCACGGCTTCGGCATAGGCGAGTTTGAACTGGTCGGACGACGGCTTCAAATCCAGCGCACGGCGATAGGCTTTTACGGCGTCGCGGGGCCTGCCGCTTTCAAAAAAGGTCTGCGCTTTCAGTTCCCAGAAATACGGGTTTTGGGGTTCGGCGGCAAGCAGGCGGTGCAGATATTTTTGGGCGGCGTTAAGGTTTTTCTGCCGCATATAATAGACGGCGTGGGCAATGTCTGCGGGGACGGACGCGTCATCCAAAGGATAGCGGCGGATGACCTGCGGCAGCGGGGCGAGATAGGCAAACAGTTTGGCCTGTATGCGCTTGAGGCGCGCGTCCATTTCGGCTTCTGAGGCGGAGGGGGCTTCCTTTTGCAGCTTTTCGTTAAAAAAGGCGACGCGTTCGGCGGTTACCGGGTGGGTGCGGAAATAGGGATTTTCCTCAATGCCCTGCAGGCGGTTGGCAGATTGGATTTTCTGCATAAAGTCTTTCAGCCCGCGGACGGATTTGCGGTTTTGGTGCAGGAGGGAAACCGCGGTTTCGTCGGCGGCGCGCTCCTCGCTGACCTGATAGGCGGTCATGGCGTTGATGGCGGAACTCTGGGTGCCGAGCACGACGGCAATCGCGGCATCGCCCCGACCGCTGGCGGCGGCTGCTCCGGCGGCGGCAATCAGCGAGGCAAGCGTGGCTTTCTGCAAATCCTGCATTTTGATTTTCAGACGCAGGATGTGGCCGCCCAGAATGTGTCCGGTTTCGTGGGCGAGCACGCCTTCGATTTCGTTGCTGTTTTTGGCTTTGAGCAAGGTGCCGGTGTGGACGAACATATGGTTCTGGTCGCCGACGAACGCATTGAGGCTGTCGTCTTTGACGATATGTACATAATCGCGGTTCAACGGCAGATTGGCGGCGCGGAATATCGGCGTCAGCAGGTCATAAAGCCAGCTTTCTGCCTCTTCGTCGGAAATCAGGCTGACGGCGGCGGCAGGCAGAGCCAGGCACAGAAATATCAGGGTAAGAAACAGGCGGCGCATCTCGGTTCTCCATATTGAGGGTATCGTAATATATAGTTTGCGGCATGTCAAACGGAAAGGGGGAGATGTTCGCAGGGAGGAGAGAGAAGGCGGAGAACGGGGCGGAAAAGGAGGAAAACCGGGAACGGAGAAAGGGGGAGGGCGGAGAACGGAGGGGATAAATTAAATTTTAAGTATTGGCATCATATAAAAATGCAGAGTAGTATTCAGCGAGCGAAAGGTATGGCTATGAATAAGGTGTTGGTTTGGGCTTTGGTTTTGGCAATGATGCCGGCGGGCGGGCAGGCGTATGCTGCCGATAATATTGATGGGCTTATCAACGGTTTGTTTTGTAAGGATGAGCAAGGGGTGCACGTTTGTGCGGATTTTGTACCCACGGACGGAATTTTCTACTACGGAACATATCCGAACGGGAAATTAATTGGAAAAGGGTATGCTAAGGGCGGCAAGATTGATGGACCGGTTGAAATCTATTATGAAAACGGGCAGTTGGGCGCAGAAGCGAATTATAAAGACGGCAAGCTGGATGGATCTGCTAAAAGCTATTATGAAAACGGGAAGTTGCAAGAAGAGATGACTTTTAAAGACGGCAAGCCGGAGGGTGGATTTAAAAGGTATTATGAAAGCGGACAGTTGGAAGAAGAAGGAAATTATAAAAACGACAGGCCTGATGGGGTGTGGAAAAGTTATTATGAAAACGGACAACTGCGGGAAGAGAAATATTATAAAAACGACAGGCCTGATGGGGTGTGGAAACGGTATAATGAGAACGGGCAGTTGGAATCAGAGACGAATTATAAAGACGGCACGCCGGCGGGTGTGAGAAACAAGTACCATAAGAACGGGAAGTTGAAAGAAGAGATGCAACATAAAAACTACGAGCCGGATGGGGTGTGGAAGAGCTATTACGAAAACGGACAACTGCGGGAAGAGAAATATTATAAAGACGGCAAGCCGGACGGGGCGCCTAAAATTTATGACGAAAATGGGCAGTTGGTTACGGAAGAATGTTTTATGTGAACGGAGAGAGGAAGGTGCGGACGTGTTATGACGAAAGGGGAGGCGTTATATCGCGCAAATGAAAAAAAGCCGTTGCGGCGGCTTTTTTTCGGAGAAGGCAGGCATTGGAAGGTGTCTGCCTTTTTATTTACGGGCGGATTAGCCGATGAGCTTTTTCCACCAGGTTTTCTTTTCCGGTTTCGGTTCACCGTCCGGAGCTGCGGACGAACTGCCGGCGGAGGAAGCGGAAGACGAACCGCGCCCGGATGAGGCGGAAGCCTGGGCGCGTTCCGAGGCAGCTGCGGGCGAACCGCGGTCTGAAGTTTCGGCGGAGCGGGCATTGCCGCTGCGGGAAGAACCGTCCCGGGAGGTGCCTTCATCGGTGTCGGGCGCAGTATTTCCGCCGTTACGGCTGCTGCGTTCACGGTCGCGGCCGCGCCCGCCGCGATGTCCTCTGCGGCGGCGGTCGTTGCGTCCCCGGCCACGGGAACGTCTGCCGGTTTCTTCTTCGGTGCTGTTTTCGTTGCCGCTGCCGTTTTCGGTATCGGCGGGTGTGCAGTCGTTGCCTTCGTTTTCGTCATCGTCTGCAGTGTCATCGTCATCCTCGGCATAACCTGCGGCGGCATACGCGGTGGCCGCGGCAACGGCTTCCGGTTTCGCTTTCGGCTGGCGGCTCTTTTCAATCTTGTAATCGCAGATGTTTTTAATTGAGCCGTCGGCGGAGATGATGATTTCCAGACCGTATTTTTCTTCCATATCGGCTAAAATGCGGCGCTTGTGGTTTAGGATATAAATCGCGGTATCCTGCGGGAGGCGGACTTCCAGGCGGTTGTATGCGCCTTTGATGCCTTCTTCCTCAATCGCGCGCAGAACCAGCATGGCTCCGGACTCGGTCGAGCGCAGGACGCCCTGGCCGCGGCAATACGGACAGGTTACATAGTTGCTTTCGACAAACGACGAGTGCATCCGCTGACGCGAGATTTCCAACAGCCCGAAGATGCTCATTTTGGCAATCTGCACCCGGGCGCGGTCAGGTTTCATCGCTTCTTTCATCCGCTTTTCGACCGCATGGTTGTTGGCCGGCTCTTCCATGTCGATAAAGTCAACGACGACCAGCCCGGCGAGGTTGCGCATCCGCAGCTGCTTGGCGATTTCGTCGGCAGCTTCCAGATTGGTTTTCAGCGCGGTTTCCTCAATGTCCATTTCGCGGGTGGCGCGGCCGGAGTTGACGTCTATGGACACCAGCGCTTCGGTCGGGTTAATCACAAGATAGCCGCCGGATGCGAGCTGAACTACCGGATTGTGCAGCTTGTCCAGCTCCTTTTCGACCTGATAATGCTGGAAGACGGGGATTTCGCCCGGTTTGCGGCATTTTATCTTGCGCCCCATGTTCGGCGAGAGAATCTTGCTGAATTCCTTGGCGGTCTTATAGGCATTGTCGCCGTCGATGACAACTTCGCCGATATCTTTGGTGTACATATCGCGCAGGGCACGCTTAATCAGGTTGCCCTCTTCATAAATCAGTGCCGGCGCCTGGGTGCTCAACGCCGAATGGCGGATGTGGTTCCAGGTGCGGATAAGATAATTGTAGTCGCGGACGATGTCGCTCTTCTGTTTGTCTTCGCCGGCAGTGCGGATAATCAGCGACATATCGTCGTTCAGCGGCAATTCGCGCATAATGTCTTTAAGGCGTTTGCGGTCGTTGGCCGAGGTGATTTTGCGGGAAACGCCGCCGGATTTGATGCGGTTGGGCATTAAGACGCAGTAGCGGCCGGCGAGCGACAGGTAGGTCGTGCAGGCGGCGCCTTTGTTGCCGCGTTCTTCCTTGACAATCTGAATAAGCAGGGTCTGCCCTTCGCGGATAACGTCCTGAATCGCTGAGCGGTGATACAGCTTGCGTGCGAAAATCAGCTTGCGCTGGATTTCGAGATAGTGTTCGGAATCGGCGTCGTCATCGTCGTTGTCGAATTCTTTGCTGCTGCCGGTGCCGAAATCGTCATCGTCGTCATCAGCACGCGAAGCCGCTGCGGCGTTGACATCGTCGTCATCGGCGGATTGAACCGGAGCGGCGCAGGCTTCTTCCATATCGGTTTCGTCTTCTTCGCCGATTTCTTCGGCAACGCTTTCACCGCGTTCAATGCCGGCGGTTTCGGCCGAGACTTTGTAGCCGTCTTTGTTTTCGGCTTTGGCGGCGGATTTGCCGGACGAACGGCGGCCTAAAAAGCGCGTGCCGCGGCGGCGGGTACGACGGGCCGGTTTGTCTTCCGTTTCGGCTGAGGCTTCACCGGATGCTACCGCGCTGTCGGATATATCGTCGCCGGACCGGGTGTCAGATGTTGCTGCGCTGTCGGATGCATCGCCGCCGGACCGGGTGTCGGATGTTGCTGCGCTGTCGGATGTGTTGCCGCCGGACCGGGTGTCAGATGCTGACGTGCTGTCGGATGCATCGTTGCCGGACCGGGTGTCAGATGCTGTCGTGCTGTCGGATGTGTTGCCGGCGGCAGATGCTGCCTCTTTCCGGCAGGCGCTGCAATGGCATTCTTCATCGCAGGTGCAGACGCCGTTTTCTTCGCAATGGCAATGTCCGTCTTCAGCACGGCAGGCACAATTTGCCGAACAGCCGCAGCCGTCGGCGGCGGTTTCGTCTTCGGCATTTTCCGTTTCTGCGCCGGGGGCAGTTTCGGCTGGAGCCGGGGTTTCCGTTCCGGCAGTGGAAGCGTTTTCGGCTGAAGCCGGGGTTTCCGTTTCGGCGGTGGAAGCGTTTTCGGCTGGAGCCGGGGTTTCCGTTCCGGCGGTGGAAGCGTTTTCGGCTGAAGCCGGGGTTTCCGATGTCATTTCGGCCGTGTCAGAGGCGGCGTTTGCAGCGGCCGCAGCTTCAGCTTCCGCTTCGGCCAGTTTCTTTGCCTCGTATTCGGCGCGTTTCTGCTCGCGTTCAAGGCGGCGGCGCTCCTGTTCGGCCTTGCGTTCGGCCTGAAACTGGCGCTTCTTTTCGATAATCTCGTCGACTTCCTTTTCTACTTCCGCCTTTATCTCATCGGAAACGTTGTAGTAGTCGGGGTGGATTTCGCCAAAGGCCAGAAAGCCGTGGCGGTTGCCGCCGTAATCAACAAAAGCCGCCTGCAGCGACGGTTCAATCCGCACGACTTTGGCGGTGAAGATATTTCCTTTTATCTGTTTACGGAGACTCGATTCAAATTCTACATCCTCAACCTTGTTGCCGTCAACGATTACGACGCGGGTTTCCTCAGGCTGAGTGTCATCAATCAACATTCTTTTCATATATTCTGTTTCCTAACTAATAATTATCGCGCCGCTTATGTCCGGGCGATACGATTGGGTCATTTCCGGGCGGCAGAGTGTGCCGCAATCCGCTGCTGCGGCGGCAAAGACGGCTTGTCCGCGGGGGTTTTTGTTGTTGATTAGGTGCCGCGGGGGAGGCCTTGCCGGCCGGATGCCTTTAACACCGCAGGCGGGCTGAATGCCGCCGACAGGCTGCCGGTTATGCTAAACGGCGCCTTTCCGCAAGGCAGGGCGGTAAAACTCTAAGCTATCATTTAAGCCGCCGATGCTTGGGAAATCCGGATTAAAAACATCAGGCGTATTTATAATGCGTTTTTTCGGCATTGGCAAGAAAAATTTTTGATTCCGGGGGATTTTTTGCGAAAGATACGGGGGATGTACGGGCGGGAGGGAATTTTGCGGAGCGGGCAGAATGCGGCACGGAAGATGTTTTTTGCCGGAGGGGCGGAAAAATGCTTGACTTTGTGTCATGGCTCTGCTTAAATAACATCACAATGGACAAATGGGCGCCGGCAGTTGCGGGCGCTTTTTTTGTATATTGCCGCATTGGGCGGGCATCGGCGCTTCAGGGCGCTTTTTTATTTGCATATACCGGGCTTTCGTTTGGGGCGTCGGTTTTTTTGTGTCAATTTCGGGCCGGAGCCGCGAGGCGTCCGGCTGTTTTTTTACGGAGGAAATTTTATGTATGATTTGAGTAAATGGTGCGACCGGCTAATCGCGCATGAGGGAATGAAACTGATGCCATACCGCTGCACGGCGGGGAAGCTGACTATCGGCGTCGGGCGCAATCTGGAGGATAATCCGCCGACGCCGGAGGAGGCGCGGGCGCTGGGCGACTATATGCACGGCATTACCGAAAACGCGGCGAAGATGCTGCTTCGGAACGATATCGCGCGCTGCTTTGAGGCGTTGAAACGGATAGTCGAAGGGTTTGAAGAGCTGGACGAAGAGCGGCAGTATGCGCTTTTGGATATGTGTTTCCAAATGGGAGTGAGGGGGTTCAGACGCTTTAAGCGCCTGTTGAAAGCCGTAGAGCAGCGGAACTTTGAACTGGCGGCGTTTGAGTGTCTGACTTCCAAATACGCGCAGCAGACGCCGAAACGGGCGAAACGGATTGCGCAGCTGCTCAAGACCGGCGTGTGGAAGTAGAAGCCGGGAAAGAGCATGCGGGGAGAAGGCGGGAAAGAGGGCATGCGGGGGAAGGGCCGGTGAGCGGAGAGGTGCCGCCTTATATCTTAAAGAACATAACGACGGCGCAGTTGGTTCTGTATTCCCCCTTTTCCCCGAGACACAAGGCGCATTGCTTCTCTATTTCCTCCACGGAAATCCGCGACAGGCATTTTAAATTTCCGTTGTTGCAGTAATTCGTGCCGTAAAAATGCTGCACATAGTCGTTGCCCCAGTAGTTTGCGGCCATATAGATTTCAGAGGCGAGCGGGCGGAGCACGTTGTTAAACAGAATGCGGCAGAGCCCTTTCTGATTGTATGTCATCCCCTGTTTTCTGCCCATTTCAAAATTTATCTGAAGTTTACGGCTGCCGTTGTCCTGCAGAAAAAGCACCTGTCCCATATCGTTTTGCAGATAGCCCGCTTTGTATTTCCAGCCGGCCGGCATCAACGGCGATTTGGCTATGTCGCTGCTGATGTTGCGCTGGTCTTTGGGGAGGCGCAGCGCGTTAAAATCTGCCACGACATTTTGCACCAGCCAGGCGTATTCTTCGGCTATCCGTATTTGCCGGTGCTCGGTTAAAATCCGTCCCAAATGGTATATGCCGCCGACGGACAGGATGCCGACGATTGACAATACGCCGAGCATTTCAATCATGCTGCGCCCTGCCGCGGAGCATTTGCCGGCCGGTACTGCCGCAGCGGGGCGGTTTGGGCGCTGATGTTGTGTGCGGGCAGCCGGATTGTCGTTTTTCATATTGTTGTTTCCCTAAAAAATAAACCACCCTAAAAGAGAGGTGGTCAGGGAGTTGAACAATCATATAGCATTAAATGACTCTTTCAGCCTTTGGGATATTATTTCAGAGACAGAAATATCCTTGGACATACGCTGAAAGCTCCCCGGCCGTTGTCGGGGATATATTTGTTGACGGTGCTATATCAACACCGAATGCTATAAAGAGCCGTTCAAAGCTCCGCACCTCTTTTTCAGGCACTGCGGATACCCGTGTATCCGATAAACGGCAGTTTAGGGATAAAATGTTAATATACGGTTAAGAAGGGGCAGGCGGAGCGAAAAGTTTGTGCGGCCGACGGGGGAGGCAGAGGGCGGGGGGAGCGTGCAGAGCGGGAAGGCAGCGGGGCGATACATACTTTTTTGTTAAAGATTTTGCGGTTTGGTATTTATTTTTTAATAACTTATGTTTATATTCAGTCCCGTAGATTTATTCGGGAGGCATATATGAGATTGAGAGCGGCGGGAGAGAGGACGGCTGCAGGCGGTGTGAGCGCGATGGCTGGCGGTGTGAGCTCGATGGCGGGCGGAATGAACGCGATGGTTGGCATGATGAATGCTGCTGCCGGTGAAAGGGCGGCGGTTCGGTCGGCGGGTTCTGCGGGAGGGGCGCGATGATTTTCGGCGTTCCGGCGGCGGTGATTGCCAGCGTTATCCTGATTTTGAGCTACGCGGTTCTGTTTTCAGAAAAGCTGAACCGGGCGGTAGCGGTTATGCTTGGCGCGGCGGCGATGGTGCTGCTCGGCGTTTTGAGCTACGATCAGGCGCTGAAAGGCATTGATTTTAACACCATTGCGCTGCTTATCGGCATGATGATTATGGTCGGGATTATGGAAAAATCCGGCGCGTTCCAGTATGCGGCGGTCAAGTCGGCGAAGCTGGTGAAGGCGAATCCGCGCGGCATCCTTGCAGTGCTCGGCGTGGTAACTGCGGTGCTGTCGGCGTTTCTGGACAACGTAACGACGGTGCTGCTGATTGTGCCGGTAACGATAGAAATCACCCGTAAGCTGAAATTAAACCCGTATCCGTTTCTTTTAATGGAGATTTTCTCCTCAAACATCGGCGGTACGGCAACGCTTATCGGCGACCCGCCGAACATTCTTATCGGCGGCGCCATCGGGCTGTCGTTTACGGATTTTCTTAAAGAGCTGTCGCTGCTGGTGGCGATTAACTTGGCGCTGCTGGTGGCGGCGTTTGACTTCTTTTTCGGACGGAAGATGACGGCGACGGCGGCGGCGCGCAACGAGGTTATGAGCATTAACGAGCGCGACACGATTACCGACGCGGGGCTTCTGATAAAATCGGCGGCGGTGCTGGGTTTGGTTATTCTCGGCTTTATCGCCGGCGAGCACCTGCATATCGCCAACGGCACAATCGCTCTGTTCGGAGCGGCGCTTTTAATGATGCTGTATACGCTGGGGCTGCCGCATCAGGAGCGCGACAAACGGGTGGAAGACGCGTTTTCGCTTGTGGATTGGACGACGATTTTCTTTTTTACGGGGCTGTTTGCGCTGGTGTACGGGCTGGAAGTTACCGGCGTGCTGGAAATGCTCGGGCACAAGGCGCTGCTCCTGGTGGACGGAAGCATTCAGAAAGCGACGTTTCTGATTTTGTGGTCGTCGGCGGTGCTGTCGGCGGCGATTGACAACATTCCGTTCGTGGCGACGATGATTCCGCTTCTGAAAACGATGGAAGAAGCGCTGGGCGGGCGCGAGGCGATGATGCCGGTATGGTGGGCGCTGTCCATTGGATCGTGCTTCGGCGGCAACGGGTCGCTGATTGCGGCTTCGGCAAACGTTATCGTCGCGGGAATTGCGGCGCGCGAGGGGCATGCGCTGAACTTTCTTAAATTTCTGCTGTGGTCGCTGCCGGTAATGCTTATTTCCATTGCCATATCGAGCGCTTACCTTTATATTGTGCACTTTATGTAGAGGGAGAAGAAATGGTACGCTTTATACGGCAGGGGGAGAAAAGGCGCGGGGAGCGGCGGAAGTTCCGGACGAAGGAGCAATTATGCGGAGAGCAGCGGTTGGCAAGAGGGACAGCGGAGCAATGGTACGGCGGGCAACGGCGGTGCGGATATGTGCCGGGGCGGCGAGATGGCCCGGGGAGCGGCGGAAGTACCGGACTGATATGAAATGTAAGGGATTTGACGGATGCAGACGACGGACTTGATTTTCGGCTTTACCCACCAGACGGTCGCGCTGGCGGCGATGGGGCTGTGCTACTTTCTTTTGTTTACGGAAAAGCTGAACCGGGCAGTGGTTACGCTGCTGGTCGGGGCGGGGCTGGTGCTGTGCGGCGCGGTATCGCAGGAGGCGGCAATTGCGGCGATTGACTTTAACACGATTTCGCTTTTGACGGGAATGATGATTATCATCAATATCGCGGAGAGAACCGGCATGTTTCAGTACGTTGCGGTGTGGGGGGCGAAAAAAGTGCGCGCGCACCCGCTGGGCATCTTGATTGTCATGGGCTTTGTGACGGCGGTGTTTTCGGCATTTCTGGACAACGTAACGACGGTGCTGCTGGTTGTGCCGGTAACGATGCAGATTGCCAACAAGCTTGAGGTCAATCCGTATCCGTACCTGCTTATCAATATTTTCGCATCCAATATCGGCGGTACGGCAACACTTATCGGCGACCCGCCGAACATCCTCATCGGGTCGGCGCTGGAGCTTTCGTTTACGGATTTTCTGTTCCATCTGACGCCGGTGGTGCTGACGATTATGGCGGCAGTGGTCGGCATGTTTGTCTATTTTTGGAAAGACAGCCTGACGACATCGCTCAAAAACCGCGCGCTGGTGATGAATATTAACGAAAAAGACGCAATTACCGACTTTAAGCTTTTGAAAAAGGCGCTGTGGGTGCTGGGCATGGTGATGGCGGCGTTTGTGGTCGCGCACGACATCGGGTTTGAAAACGGGTTTATCGCGCTGGCCGGGGCGGCGGTGATGCTGCTTCTGTATACGATGGGGCTGCCGCATACGCAGAGCGACGAAAAGGTGGAGGACGTGCTGCGGCGCGTGGACTGGACGACGGTGTTCTTTTTTGTGGGGCTGTTCGTCACTGTCGGGGCGCTGGACGAAAGCGGATTTCTGAAAAAAATGGGCGACTATTTCGTCGGGGTAACCGGCGGAAGCATCAAAAAGAGCGTGTATGTCATTCTCGGCGTATCGGCGGCGGCATCGGCAGTGGTGGACAACATCCCGTTTGTGGCGACGATGATTCCGACGCTGAAGGCGATGGAAGAAGCGCTGGGCGGGCGGGAGGCGATGATGCCGGTGTGGTGGGCGCTGTCGCTCGGGGCGTGCCTGGGCGGCAACGGGACGCTTATCGGCGCGTCGGCGAACGTTATCGTTGCGGGGATTGCGGCGCGCGAGGGACATCCGATAAGCTTTCTCCGGTTCCTCATCTGGTCGGTGCCGGTGATGCTTTTGAGCGTGGCGATGGCCGGGGTGTTTCTGTATCTGGAATATTTTATCTGAGGCGGACGACAGGCGGCGAATTGTGCGTCCGGACAGGCGGCGAACCGTGCGGCCGGACAGGCGGCGGGCAGAGCGGGCGAACGGGGGCAAACAGAGCGGACGGCAGGCGGCAGCCGGGGATTACCGCGGTGCAGAAATGGCCGGGAGAACGGCAAAATCCGGTTGAAAGGCAGTTTAAAGGGCTTGACAACCGTTTGCGGGCGAATATTCTGCCATCAGGTAAATACCGGCAAGGTATTGGCAAATACCATAAATTGGAATATGAGGGAGATATGATGAAACGGAATCTTATTTTCGGCATTGCAGTGGCTGCGTGTCTGGCCGCGGCGGGATATTACGCCTATGACCGCGCGCAGGGGAGAAAAGCTTTAATCGAGGCGGAAGAAGAAGTTACCGCGCCGGGGGAATTTTCGTTTAAGAAACTGCGGCAGAAAGCGCAGGCGATGGCGGCAACCCCGTACCAAAAGCCGGCAGAACTGCCGTCGGGAAAATTCCGCGGGCTCGACTATGACGAATACCGCGACATCCGCTTCAAACCCGCGGACGGGCCGTGGGCAAAGAACAAGCTGAAGTTTGACCTGCAGCTGTTCCATGTCGGCGGGATGTTTACGGCGCCGGTGGCGGTTAACGAGATTATCGACCGCAAAGCGGTGCCGCTGACATATCATCCGGAATTTTTCGACTACGGCAAGAACGAGATTTCGCCCAAGGATTTTGAGGAAGTCCGGGGCGGCGGCTATGCCGGGTTCCGCCTGCATTATCCGCTGAACAGCCTGACGTATCTTGACGAAGTGGTTTCTTTTCTGGGCGCGAGCTATTTCCGCGCGCTGGGGCAGGGGCACAAGTACGGGCTTTCCGCCCGCGGGCTGGCGATTGACACGGCGTCGATGAAAGGCGAGGAGTTTCCGGCGTTTACGGAGTTCTATATCCAGAAGCCGCGCCGCAATGCCCGCGAGATAAAGATTTTTGCGGTGCTGGACAGCCCGAGCGCGGCGGGGGCGTACCGTTTTACGCTCAAACCGGGCAAGGATACGGTAATGGACGTCGATGCGGCGCTTTATTTCCGCAAGCCGGTGGAGAAGCTCGGCATCGCGCCGCTGACCTCGATGTACCTGTTTGGCGAAAATACCAAGAACCGCTTTGACGACTATCGTCCCGAAGTGCACGACAGCGACGGGCTTTTGATGCACAACGGCGCCGGCGAGTGGCTGTGGCGGCCGCTGGACAATGCGAAGTTTCTGCGCGTCAGTTCGTTTGAGGACAACAATCCGTCCGGTTTCGGGCTGATGCAGCGCGACAGGTCGCTGGAGCATTATCTGGATTTTGAGGCCAACTATCACGAGCGGCCGAGCGTCTGGGTCGAGCCGGCGGGCGACTGGGGCAAAGGGACGGTGCAGCTGGTGGAAATCCCGTCGCAGCAGGAAATCCACGACAATGTGGTCGCATACTGGATTCCGGCGGAAAAAGTCGAAACCGGCAGAGAATACCGCTTTAAGTACCGTCTGCACTGGACGGACGACGTGGATGGCGAAGACGTTGAGGCGCGCGTGGCGGCGACTTATACCGGCGTCGGCGGAGTGATGGGCGTTCTGGGCAATACGGGGCGCAAGTTTGCAGTTGAATTTACCGGCAGCAGGCTGCGGCGTTATTTCGGCAACGGCGAGCTGGAAATCGAGGCGAGCGCGTCGGAAGGCGAAATCAAGCGCGCGCATCTGGAATACAGCACCGTGTCCAAAGGCGTTATCGCGTATGTCGACTTTGAGCCGGACGGCAAGACTTCCGAGCTGAGAATTGCGCTCAAACGCGAAGGGGAGATTATTTCCGAAGTCTGGACGTATCAGTGGCTGCCGCAATAGGAGGGGAAATGACCGCATCGGAAGACATTGACAACCTGGTTATCGTGCCGCCGGAAAAACCGCTGAAAATGCGGGCGCAGCCGATTATGCCGCCGCGGGTCAAGCGTATGTGGCAAAAACTGTGGCTGAAGCCGCGGGAAGAGCGGCGCGAGGCAGACAGGGGGCGGAACGGTGCCGGCGCGAGGGAGCATGCGGGCAGCGGCGCGGGCGACGGCAGGAACCGCCCGGCGCTGCGGCCGTGGTACGGCGCGGAATATGCGATGCTGGTGCACAGGCGCCGGCGGCTGCTTTCGACACTGGTCATCGTTACGGTGGCGCTGGGACTGCTTAAGTGGGCGGCGGCGATGCCTTCGGACATTACGGTTTGGACGCGGGCGGCGGTGATTGTGCTGTTTGTGCTGACGTTCGGGTGGATTGCGCTTTATTTTTGGTCGAGCATTCTGGGATTTTCGCAGCTGTTGAAAAGGGCAAGGATGCCGGGGATAACGTATCCCGCCGACGTTGAAGCGGCGTTGGATGCGGAGGCAGGCATTGCGGCGGACGACCTGCGGGCGCGGCAGAACCCGGCGGCGCCGAAAGTGCGGGAGATGGCTTCCTTTATTAAGGCGAAGACAGCGGTGCTGATGCCGATTTACAACGAAGAGCCGGCGCAGGTGATGGCGCGGCTGCTGGCTATCGGCGAAGATTTGCAACAGGCGGGCGCAGGCGGCAGGTTTGATATTTTTGTTCTGAGCGATACGACGAATCCGAAAATCTGGGTCAAGGAAGAGAAAATCTGGCTGGAGGCAAAGCGGATTTTGGAAAGCGGCAGTTTCGGCGCGGAGAGCGGGGAGCTGCGGGAGAGTGTGGCTGGAGCGGTCGAACACGGCGTTCGGGCAAGCGGAGCGGAGAGCCGTTCGGATACGGAAGCAGCCGGGAGGAGCGGCGGAACGGCCGGCGGCGCGGGGCTGCATATCTATTACCGGCGGCGGGCGCAGAATACGGCGCGCAAGTCCGGCAACATCGAGGATTTCTGCAACCGCTGGGGGGCGGAATACGACTTTATGCTGGTGTTGGACGCCGACAGCCTGATGACGGCGGAAACGATTGTCAAAATGGCGCGGCTGATGGAAGCAAACCCGCACGCGGGGATTATCCAGGCGTCGCCGCAGATGGTCAATTCCACGAGCATGTTTGCGCGGATGCAGCAGTTTGCGGGCAAGGTTGCGGGGCCGGTGGTCGGTGCCGGGCTGGCATACTGGCAGGCGGGAAACAGCAACTACTGGGGGCATAACGCGATTATCCGCACGCGGGCGTTTATCGACTGCTGCGGGCTGCCGAAACTCAAAGGCAAAGGGCCGTTCGGCGGCTTTATCCTGAGCCACGACTTTGTCGAGGCGGCGCTGATTGCGCGCGGCGGCTGGTCGGCGTGGCTGCTGCCGGAATTGAAAGGCAGCTATGAGGAATGTCCGCCGTCGATGATTGACTTTGCGGCGCGCGACCGGCGCTGGTGCCAGGGCAATTTGCAGCATATCAAGGTGCTGATTTCGCGCGGGCTGCATCCGGTGAGCCGCGTGCATTTCCTGACCGGGATTATGTCGTATCTGTCATCGCCGCTGTGGCTGCTGTTTCTGCTGGCGGGGCTGTCGATCTGTCTCTTATACACATCTCCGAGCCCACGAGACGGACTC
>OJOU01000490.1_pt1 | contig 16158 bp, 9 predicted proteins | sample 1598291 | NCBI WGS metagenome assembly OJOU01 (sample SAMN03922470, study PRJEB24848) | human gut metagenome | isolation source: stool sample | host: Homo sapiens | place: Germany | collected 2010-11 | reverse complement strand
AAGAGAACTTATAACTGAATCCCGTTTCTATTTACACAAAATTATGGATACTGCCTTTTATCCCATTGTACTCGTAGTACCAATCCCTTTTAGCCTTTTCCATTGATTCTGCACAATTGGCTAATGCCATTGAATAGATAAGGAAACAGTAACTAAGATTAAAGCTTGGAGCTTCATGGTTAGTGATGGCATTGCAGGTAGCTAACCACTCCTTTTTTAAACAAAAGCGGTTTGGATTACTCCAAACCGCAACTATTATATTTAAAACAATGATTTAAACTTAAAATGATAGGTTTATACTTCCTGCATTATTGGTATACCTATCTTGTTGTTGATTTCAGTCTCTACAGCATTATATATTTCTGTTTCACTTGTTTTTATAGATATTATTAGAGAATACTTTATAACATTGTCAACATTAGCCAGTTTTCTCTCTTTCCACCAACCTGGTCCTGGATAAATAACTATATGACCACAACCTGCTAATTCAGCTGCTGTACACTCAAACCAGTCCGACTGAACAGTACCTTGTTCGCGGCGATTTTGCTTGATTGTCCATCTTTGAGTATCATTATCCGTTGTTTTATCTCCTTCATTCTTATTCCTTCTACATAAAAATTCTTCAACATTTTCATGTGGACTCTTCAAGTCAAAATGCAAAGTTGCTGAAGGATAACGATATTTATTTCTTCTACCGGCATAACCAGGAGAAGGCTTTACGTAATAGGAAAGTGTAATTCTTATCTTTACTTTTTCTGCTCCCATCTGCTCAAGTAATTCTACAGGCCATGGGAGATCATAAAAATGCAGTTGATTATATGTATTTGAACCATCTTTACGTACATATGGTATCAATTCATTTTCAAAGATGTATGTAGTATATCTTTCATTGCTAAATAAAGCAATTTCTTCATCTGGAATGCCATAACCACATATTGACATGATATCATTGATACTTCCTATACGCTTCATTTCTTCATTCCATCTCGCAGAATGTACCATCATACCACGTACAGACAACAAAGAAAGGTCAGGATTCACTGTCTTGATTTTTGCTGCCATACGTGCAGCCAATGCTGTGGCTGCACTGGTTGCATAAAATGGCTCCAATGATTCTGCCAAGTCTGCACTGGTCGAAATCAGGCTGAGATCAGGAGTTGTTGTTGTCTGCAGTACAGGATGATTAGCTACATTACCGCCTTCCATTACAATCTCAGGTTTGTTAAGACCATTTCTCCAACTCCAAGAGGTTCTTGACATCGGAGAAATTCCTCCAGGCGCAGCCAGAGGCTTATATCTATCATCAGTTACAACAGTCTTCTCTGTATAAGCTCCTACGGTCAGTGCATTCCATGCCTGTGCCGGACTTTTAATAGCATTAGCTTTACAAGATCCTATATAATTGGAAACATCTATTTCTGCGGTCTCAATATTTCCCGCAGAAACAACCACCAGACGGTCACAATTTCCTCCGTTATATATACTTTCATCTAACGCAGCAGAACTTGACGTGGATTTGCAGTCATACGAAATGTCATCAGTAACAGCCATGCATTGTATAGGTGCTCCCATTTCATAAGCTTGCTGTATAGCATCCTCAATAACAGCACCATAAAAATCAGAATCAGTCTCATATCCGGATTCAAATATTTTCACTGATGCCAAGTTGTTTTCAAGTGTAACAGATTTCTTATGCCCATAAATTAAATCTGTCATATCACCATATAGGATAAGACCAGCCATGTCCGTTCCATGGAAGCTGTGATCAATAGTGTCAGAAACACCTATTGCACTTTTCATCATATCATCCGATAAGAATGGAGCTATCAATTCATGAGCATTGTTTACACCCGAATCCAACAAGCCGACCCTTACACTGTCACTGTTTATTGAAATCTCAATTTCATCTTTAATAAGTTCACTCCACTCCCTGCTTTCATTGTGGGATTTAACAAGTATTGAAGGCTGTTTATAAGGACGTATTCCCTCTATATAACCAACAGATAAGGGTAACTCACATAATTGTTGTTTTGTTGCTTTGATTAGCAGAACAGCAACTCCGTCAAAGTCCAGGATATTTTTACCAGCCGATATAAGGCCAAGACTGTCTAAAGTTTTAGTAAGTTCCTCTAGATTATAATCATCACCTTTGGTTACCCATATTTCAAATGTCTGCAGGTGATTATCTGGTAGCATATCAAAATCTTCTGCAGAAGTATAAAGACTATGAATATCAGCTTGTTCAATAGAATTGATGGGCTCAATAAGAGTTGCATTCTTAGGGTTTCCATTTATTGTGCAAATTTCTTCATTTGCATACTCATTAGCCTTCTTATCCAACCAATCTTTTTTTCCTTTTTTGATATATATGGTTACATCAACATTTCCTTCACCTTTATCTTCTGAGATTTTTAGAATAGATGCTCCACTACTTTTTGCCAATGCCTGAGGAACAAAACCTGAAACCATGTCAAAGTTCATATAAACACCATCAGCAACGGGTAATCCACTTTCTGAACGTTGTGACAAAGTTTCTATTGCCTTATCAATAGCTGTATTATAAATTTCTTTTATATAAGCCGCATGTTCCTGTCTGTTTCTTTCAGGCATGGTTGGCGGTTGTACAGACCTGGTTCTTGGTGTAAAAGAACGAACTTCTGCTATCTTATTTCCTAAGAAAAAATGTTTCTTTTGCATATTACCTACATATTCAACCTATTTCACGGCACAGCTGATTTCGTTTGTCAACAATCATTTTCACCATTTCCATATCTATAGGCAAATCATTTAACAGTGATTCTTTGAATATGTCGGAGCATACCATTTTTATCTCTGCATGGCTCATTCCCATAAATAAAGGTTCAGCCTGAGAGAAATCCAGATTTTTTGCTGTATATAAATATTCACGCAACAACAACAAACGCTGTTCTGCATCCGGCATTCTGTATTCAATGACATCATCAAAACGCCGGAACATTGCCTTGTCGATGGACTCTATTGCATTTGTAGCTGCAACAATAAAACTATCTGAAGAATCACGCTCCAACAACTGCAGGAATGTATTAAGTATTCTGCGTTGTTCACCGACCTCATTTTCCATTCCTCGTTGTGCACCTATAGCGTCAAACTCATCAAAGAGATAAACGGCAGGAACCTCATCTATAAAATCAAAAATACGGCTAAGTTTCTGACCTGTCTCACCCATGAATTTAGTGATAATCTTTTCTGTTCTTACAATAAAGAAAGGAAGATTAAGTTCCTTTGCCAATACCCCTGATGTCATAGTCTTACCTGTACCAGACATACCATAGAGTAACAGCTTACGGCGGTTTGCAAGGCCATATTTCTGAAGTTCTTCTCTTCTTGTATATTCCTTTATTACCCTTTCCAGTTTCTCCTTTACAGACTTATCTGTAACCAGATCATTCAAACTGTCATATGTTTCAGTCTGAAGCAACAAATCGTCAACATCCTTATTGCGTGGAATAATTTTTAAATTGCTAAAAGAGGTCTTTTTCTGGCTTAACAATTCCTGGATAGTTCTCGCCAATACAGCATGACCATTCTTTGCCTCTACAGCTGAAATCTGTAAGGCAACCTTTCTGAATTGTGCATCATCATTGTTTAAATGATTGCGTATCAGAGATAATATTTGGTCTGCATTTGCCATCGTAATATGGTTATAAAATTATTGATGTACAAAAATACTTTGTTCCCGTCAAATAGTCAACTCTATCATTAAAAATTGCTAAATATTTATGCTTTTTTATCTAAGAACTTGGTGATTTCACCAAAAAAACTAGGAGAAGTCTTTTAATACTACAATTATATTTTTGATTTGTATTAAACCCTTTACTTCTTTCATCATCAGAGTTCAGATTAATCATTTATGTAAAATCAAATTCATTCTGTTTGAAAGTGTGTTGCATTTCTGTTATCACTTCTTCCTGCATGTCCTGTACTTCAGCCACCACTTCCGTTTCAAGATCCAGCCCAAAAGTTTCCTTTAACTGTAGGTAATCAAAACACAATGCCTTCGGTCGGTTTACCTTTACCTTCTTAACCTGCTCTCCATTCACAATGTCAATGGTGTAGTCAGGAAGTCCGCTTGGCAGAAGTATGGTGAATCTGTCCTGTTTCAGGCCCAGATATGAAGCATGGGATTTCAGGTACGACATGATGGTGGACCAGTTCGAGCGGTTGGAGGTGGAACCTGCATTCCGGCTGTTGAACAGTGATGCTACGGCTGCTGTGTTCAGATAGAGAATGGGACGTGCTTCCTTAAATTCTATATCTTCCTTGACAGACAACGGACGGAAGGATTTCATATACCTTATACGGTAATGTGCCTTCTCAATACATTTCCCTGAAGTCTGGAATCCCTGAAGCATACTCCAGAAGTCCGCTATTTCCGAACTTTCCTGAGCCAGTTCATTCTGATTGCGTATTCCCCTGACTGCCGTATCAAACAATTCTGCATAGCTGAAAGGCACGTCAATTACTGTCTCCAGTGTTCTGAAGGTGGCCAATGGAATAACCCAGTTTCCGAATATACGGTCATGGATGGTTTCATTCTCCAGTTTCGCAGCCAGCTCACGCTTGGTAATGGAATATATTTCCGGAAAGTTCTTCTCAAACAGTTCCCGGTGTCCCAGTATCTCCAGGGTGAGGTGGGTAAGTCCCATGTTGCAGACTGATACAAGGTCTTCATAGGCTCTTTTCTCATTCTGGTTGAATGATGTCTTTGAAAAGGCAAGGAAGATGACACGGGTATAGAGTGCCATATCCTGTGTCGGCTTGTCCTGGCCGCAAAGGGCTACACCTGTTGTGACAATGGTCTGTGCTGCCATCCCGTCTGTATTCGTATTCTTTTTGGTCTGGCCACCACCGCCCCAGAGTCCTTTCAGATAGGCTATCTTGCGTATGTCGAGGTCGTTCTTGTATTCATCAAGCACGGCAAGAGTATTGACGGCCTGTGACACACGGTCGTTCATGGCCGGTACAGAGGTTACTCCAAGGTTGGGCGGATCTACTCCGTGTAGGAAAAAGGACTGGAGGGAAGTAGCCAGGGTTGTCTTACCAGTTCCTTTCTCACCGAAAAGGTTCAGGATGGGAAAGTGACGGGTACGTCTGAATATGATGTCACGGAAGAGGGTGGCAAGAAGGTAACAGAAGGCTACACTTGCATTCTCACCGAACACTTCCATAAGTCTTTTTCCGTAATCATACAGTTTTATTCCGTTACGGTTCTCATGCACCATAAGTCTTTCAAACTGGAATATCTCCGGATTGTTGAGATAAATTTTTGAAGTGGCCGGTATATAGAAAGCCTTGCCGTTGATACCACGGACTATACCCAAATCATCAACGGTATTGAATGTACCTGCAAGGAATATTCCGTTACCGAAAGCGAAGAATCCTTCAGCCGCATTCCAGCCGAGCTTTCTGATACGTTCTGCCGTATCGGTCTTTGAGTACAGGTATTCCTTTACACGGTTGAGCTTGTCTATCTTGGCCAGCCATACATAATTGCCCAGTGAGCCGACCTTCTGCTGAAAGTTGCTCAGTGAGCAGAGTTCTGACTCCTTCAGTTCTATAACCCTGCATACATTGTACATATTTCTCATACGGAAGATTCTGGTTCCGTTTATCTCATCCTCGATATGGAATAGCGGTTCCATGATGAAGTTGGAGATTCTTGACGGTTCATCATCATCTTCACCGATGGAGTAGTAACAGTTTTCCCTAACGAACAGACCGAACTGGCGCAGCAGTTCAGCTTCACGCTGCATCTCGTTCATGGCCGCAGATTTGTCGTTCCTTCTCCTGGCTTCCCCACGTGCCTGGGTAACGGCATCACGCCATAGTTTTACCTTGCCGTGCAGTCTGGAAAGCTGTTCTATGCACTGGTCGTACACCAGCTGGTCTTTTATATAGCGCAGCAGGTCTGCTATTTCCGCAACACATTTTCTTTCCTCTACCATAGAACCGGCCACCAGAAAACGTTTCTGTGCCAACCAGATGATAAAATGCTTTTCCGGAAGTGAGGTATAATCTTCCTTGCTGCGGATATAGCTGTCGGCATCATTCTTGGCATATTGTACTTCTCCTTCTGTCTCGGATGGTATTTCTGCAAAAGGAAGTTCCCTGACTGTTACATGGAATCCTTTTCTTATGGCTGCAGCTCCGTTGGTCATCACCGCCTCAAACCCCGGTCCGTATGGCTTGCCTTCCGCAATATCTGAATCAGGAATGAAACAGAGTGAGGATACATACTTCTTCAGCTGCTCAAACTGGCTGTCACTCCAGGCTGTTCCAAGTGACGCTACTGTATTGTCGTATCCAATTGACTGCATTCTCAGGACATCAGGAGCACCTTCCACAATGATATAATAGTCGGCATCACGCAGTCTGGCGGCACGGTCAATGCCGAATACTGTTTCTCCCTTGGAGTAAATTATGCTTGTTGTCGAGTTGATATACTTGGGAGCTTTCCTGTTGTCTCCGATGTATCTGGCCGTATAGGCAATGATGCGTCCCCATCTGTTTCTCACGGGAATCATGATACGCTGTCGGAACATGGCGTATGTGTTTCCGTCCTCACCACGCTTGAACATGCCGAGTTCGTACAGCAGTTCTTCGTTCAGAGCCTTACTTCTGCAGAAATCCATAAAGGCCTGACCATCTTTCGGTGCATAGCCTATTCCGGCAAAGGCACAGAACTCCTCATGCCACCGGCTGTATGCGTATGCCCTTGCATCAAGGCTCTCTTCCTTGTCTGTTGCTCTTAAATTTTGCAGGAAGAAGGTCTGGACTGTATCGAGAACTGTCAGAAGTGATTCCCGGTGCCTGGCTTCGGACATCTGTTCCTCACTGCGCTCTTCACTGATGTATTCTACCGGAATATTATGGTTCCTGGCAATAAATTCCACAGCGGAACTGAAGGAAAGGTTTTCCTTTTCCATTGTAAACGTAATGGAATCACCGCCACGGTTACAACTGAAACAGTGGAAGAGATTCTTGCTTGGGGTAACGGCAAAGGAACCGGTCTTTTCGGAATGAAAAGGACAAAGTCCCATCAGGGTTGAACCTTTTCTGGATAGTCTGACATAAGGACTGAGTACGTCTTCTATGGCAAGTTCCCTTACTTTCCGTATAGTTGTTTCGCTTATCATAACGTACTGAGCAGGTTCCAACAATCGATTATTGACTGGCCGGAGTATTTCGGACGGCTGACATTATTAGGATTGAGCGGTTGGATATATCCGTTATCTCTGTATTTTTTGAGTGTCTTGTTGCTGATACCGAGTTCAGCACAGGTGCGCTTGACTGAATAGACACCGTTTGGATCGCACGCTGGTCTGATTTCTTTCATTATTATAAAATCATTATGAATGTGCGATAAAAAAGACCTGTCCGGCTTTATTGTTAAGTGGCAAAACTATAAGCTGGTGAACAAAGGTTACTGACGCACATTCCTGTACCTACTATAATTGCTTTCTTTATATTTCATAGAGTATCACGGCTAAACTAAACAAATAAAGTTTATCAATATTAGAATGTTAGCCATAATATGTTTATTATTTACCTTTCTTGACCGATTTTTCTGCCATTTTCGGCTGACTTTCATCAAAATAGTCTTGGGTGGTACGCTGGAGAAGCCTGAGGTCTGCTGTGCGGTATTCCACCTTACCCGGTCTTTTATAGGAAACCACCTTTCCCTGGCGTTTCCACCTTTCTACATTCCTGCGGCACAAGCTGCGATAGAATAATAATGCTAAGAAAGTAGCAGCTTTAGAAAAAAGTCATACCAAAGCGCATACACTTCACATACACCGGCAATGTAACCTATTGGGGAATAATCGTATATGAAAGTGGCGCAGGCTGCAATAGAGGAAGCATAAGCAATATAGGATAATATTTGATTTAGGCTGTAACGGGCTGTTTATCAGGCGTTACAGCCTAAGTTGTTTTTAGGCGGTTCGTGCATTTGTCCGCAAAAAATGAGCCAAATAAACGGTACTTGCATACACCACGCATACACTTTTGAACAGTGGCGCATACACCAATGCATACACCATTTAATAACTTATAAATCAATCTGATATGGCAACATTTAAAGTAGTCGTAAGAAAAAAGAGAGCTGACGGATTTTATCCAGTGTACATTCGTGTTGTCCACCGTTCAAGAATGGGTTATATTAAAACCGATAAACTCATTACGGACAAGCAAATCACCAAGAATGGCGAAATCAAGGATATTGTGGTCAATGAATATTGTTCACGAGAAATCCTACGTTATAGCGATATGATAAACCGTAAGGATGTCTCAAATTATTCTGTTGCTGAACTAATTGAATTTCTTATCCATTCAGATGAAGAAATATGTTTTAGTGACTATGCAACAAGGTTCATTAACCGTATGGCCTCTGAAGGACATGAACGTAATGCTAAGAACTATCGCCTGGCTGTAAACCACCTTGAAAGATATTTGGGAACAACCAGAGTAATGTTTACCCACTTGTCATCTTCTGTTTTGACAAGATGGATTAATAGTCTTTCGTTGACGAACAGGGCGAAAGAAATGTACCCGACCTGTTTAAGACAGATATTCAAAAGAGCACTTATCGAACTTAATGATGAAGAGCGTGGTGTTGTACGAATCAAATACAATCCTTGGTTAAAGGTTTCCATCCCAAAATCTGATAGTACAGTTCAAAGAGCTATCAGTGCAGAGGCATGTCGGGAATTCTTCAATCGTCCCCTACCTGAAACGAAAATGATTTCATCTCTTCCGGAACTGGGCAGAGACGTGGCACTCCTATCCTTGTGTTTGGGAGGAATAAACACCGTAGATATTTTTGAGCTTAAAAAAGAAAACTACAAGGATGGTATTATCGGATATAAAAGAGCTAAGACAAAGCACAGCCGGAAAGACGAAGCCTATATTGAAATGCGCGTGGAACCGTTCATTCAGGCCACATTTGACAAGTATCTTTCAGACGAGAATGACGAATATCTTTTCAAGTTTCATAAGCGTTACAGTAACCCGGACAGTTTCAACGCCAATGTAAACATTGGAATCAGAAAGATATGTGCCGATATGGGAATGAAGAAGGAGGATTACTACTGTTATTATACTTTCCGTCATACATGGGCTACAATTGCCCAAAATGACTGTGATGCCAATCTGTATGAGGTTGCTTTCGGTATGAACCACAGTCATGGACTGAATATAACAAGAGGCTATGTCAAGATAGACTTCACTCCTGCCTGGGAACTCAATGCCAAAGTGATTGACTTCATTTTCTTCAGCAGCAAGAAGAGCAAGCAAGGCAAGGCACGTGACTTCGAAACACCGGCAGACAAGATGTTCCGTATCACCAAGAAGATGATGATCTATGGCCGTGCATATTTCAAAGGTGATGTTATCGGTGAAATAACAGACATTGGTTTCAGCAATGTGGACCAAGTTATTGACAGACTGGTTGAACAGTTACCCAAGGATATCCCTACCGGATGCATGGTTCAATTCCGTCTTATGAACTGTGATTCCAAGAAGGAAGTTGTATATGAAAGAAGTAAAGGGAAAGGATTCATGTAATAGGCAAATCTGAACAAGCCATTAACGCTAAGGGAGGATTCTACTTATCTTTATAAGAACCGCACCATTTCTTATATTGGTGCGGTTCTTTCTATTTGTCCGGTTGATTCCAGGGTATGACCTCACGGCCTATAAGTATGGCAAAGACAAGTACGATAAGCTTCCATGTCAATATGAAAGCCTTCTTTACCAACCAGACTGTCAGACGTATGGCAATCCTAAAAAGCCAGAATACCAGTTTCAGGAGCAGCATACCGATAATAAGTACCGGCAGCAGATATATAATCAACAGCAATTCAAACATAGCGTGTAATATTTAGTGTATATAAAACCTGTTATAGCATATAAATATACTAAAAATCAATGAGATACAGAAATATATACAACACTATTTCTTATTATTCGAGTAAATTTTCTACTGATTATCAGTGTTATATCACCATGATAACGAAGTATTTCCAGACTCTGATTACAGGGTTATTCTACCTGAATGTTTTTACAATACAGTTCAGATAAAATGAGATTTCCCGATAGACATTTCATCAGCATAATCAGCTACAAGATTATATTTTCCCTTTTATTGGGATTCCGATAACTTAGATAATCAGGTTACTTTTACCATACTATCATGGTATCGGGACTACATATTATATTGGATATAGTTCTTATGAGAACAATAGCCATCTATCCCATATAACTAACTCTTGTGTGTTTTTGAAACTTTGGTTTATCCAACCATAGATAACGGAACTTTGTTTACTGATTACTTCGATTTGTATGGTTCTATGATTGAATAATGCTTGTAGCATCTGTTTCAGAACACACTGATATTGGCTTGATAGGTTCTAGGACTCTATACAATAATATTCCGCTATGTGGATATTCCAGGACAACCGGATGCTACAGCACATGGTAAGCAAGAATGTGCCTCCAAAGAATTGTGTTGTTGATTTCGGTTTGCAACGGCTTTCTCCGGTAAATTTGGGTGTAATAATCATTCCCGGAAGGCATCGTTCTGCTGTGCAGAGTTTTCCAAGCAAGTTGTACTTTTGTGGCCACAAAACTCCGTTTCGTACTCACAAAAGTAACTTGCCGAATGCTGGCGCATCGGAGCGACTGGCCGCTGTTTCGCATGGCGAAAGATGGTCCGGAAAACCTAACCACCAATGTATCCAAGTATGAAGAATCAGAGAACCAAGTACATCAAGGTAAGAATGACACCGGAGGAAGTACAGCTGTTTAAGGAGAAATCTGCCTCCTATTCATCTGTGAGTCATTATATACGCTCGGCACTGGCAGAGTATTCAAATATCGGAACCAAAAGGCAGCTCGAACTGATGAATGATCTCGGTCTGTTTTACCGCAAATATCAGAATGAACTTTCCTGGGCTGGAGGAAACCTTAATCAGTCGGTTAAACGTGCTAATGAACTTGCGGTAGCTGGGTTACTAGTACCCAGCTATATTCAGGAAGTTTTGTTACCGGTTATTCTTGAAACTCAGGAAACATTGAACAGAATAAAGAAAGACCTTGATTCTCTGACACAGAAAGCTGTCAGAATCTGAATTGCAGATTACACGGTATTCAATCATTTCAGATATTATTATTGTGTAACCGTAGATTAATGAGTTTGAAGTATTTCGGTTACTCAGTAACTTAAACCATGATAATTAGGATTCAATATGATAGCAACCATATTACCGGGAAGCACGAACTTCCATGCTGTAGGATATAATGAACATAAAGTCTCGAAAGGTGTTGCACGGCTTATCGAGATTCAGAATTTCGGTTCACTCGGAACATTTCACAAACCTACCCCGAGTGAACTGGTCGGTTATCTCCAGAAATACAGTTCACAGAACAGCAGAATCAGGAAACCGCAATTTCATGTAGCCATATCATGTAAGGGACACGAAATGTCGGAAGATGAGTTGCTGGATTTTGCACACCAGTATCTCAAGGAAATGGGATATGGAGAATCCGGTCAGCCATTGCTTGTTTACTCCCATTATGACACGGAGAATACCCATCTTCATATTGTCACTTCAAGAGTGGCACCTGATGGAAGAAAGATTCAGCACAGCCATGAGCGCAGACGTTCCCAGGAAGTCATTGACCGTATTCTTGGTAACGACAGGAAAAAGAAAACGGAAGATGATATTGATGCTGCCAAACAATATACATTCTCTTCCTTTGCCCAGTTCAAGGCAATTATGGTTTCCATGGGCTATGAGGTTTATCAGAAAGATGAGAATGTATTCATCAAGCATGGTGGAAAAGTTCAGAAGGAAATCCCTTTTTCTGAAATAGAAAGTCTTTTCAAGAGCGGTTATCGGGAAAGGACACGTTGCCGTCAGCTCAGAAGTATATTAAAGAAATATCGTGACGTAAGTTCCAACAAGGAAGAGCTGCAGAAGGAACTGAAAACGAAGTTCGGTATTGACATTGTGTTCTTCGGCAAGAAGGATGCACCATATGGGTATATGCTCGTTGATTATGCAAGCAAGACCGTCATTCATGGTGCAAGAGTGCTGGCTGTAGAGGAACTTCTGGACTTCGCTACTCCTGAAGAGCGGTTCAACCGGATTGAGGACTATATTGATCGGTTACTGACACTAAATCCTAAGATTACCCAGAGTGAAATATACCATAAAATAAGGAAGCAGCGTGCCTATATCAAGAAAGGCATCATCTATTTTGATGGCCAAAGCCGTCCGTTGAAACCTTTTATGGCAGAAGCTATCGACCGTAACAACCGTATAGCTATGGTTGAGATGTTCAGTCCGGCTACTGAGGCTGGACGGGATTTGCTTTGTAAGATATTCAAAATTTCCCGGACAGATCTGGTAGATATATCTCCGGAAAGGACACACTACTACACAGATGCAGTGAATCGGTTGCATGAGATATTTAATGATGAAACTGTTTCCTCTGTCAGAAGCCGACTGCATGAAGAGGGCTTCACCATCCGTCAGGAAGAGGATGCAACTTACGCCATCAATTTCAAACAGCATATTGTTATAAATCTTACTGAAGAGAATTTTAATCTTCAACGGTTAAGGACACAGACGATAAAACAAATTGAACGATTTAAAATCCAGCAACTAACAAGACCAACTTCACGTTTCTCAAGGAAAGCCAAGTTGTGTGATGCAGGTGGTGGCAGTCATAGCGAGAAACGTGAGTGGGAAGTTGGACAGAAAGGTAACTATGGTGATGTTGATGATGAAATTTCTATAAAAAGATAATTAAAAGACTAAAAAATTAGTTATCAATACATTTCTCCATTTCAATATATATAATTACCTTTGTCTTCCTTGCCATCCATTGTGTAAACCAAACAAGACACAATGTAAAAATGACAAGGTTAAATTTATGTACAGAAGTATAAAAAGACATCTCAACTTTTTGAACTGTTAGGGTTGGGCTCTGTCTCAAAAAATGATAACAGTCCAGTGCTCATGTGGCAAGCCTGTACATGTTCGTTCTTACTAGAGATTCCGATTTGGCAAACTGGAATACGTGAGAGAACATTGTAGAAGTTTACCTACTAAAAGGTAAATAGCACATAGAGGGGTGACAGCCCTCTATTTTTTTATGAAATCTTAAGATTTTAAGATGAGCCCCATTATATTTAGACTACCACAAATATTTACTTATATTTATATCCATATTTACTAAGTATGGGAGTTGGAGTTTTATTTCGACCTTGTTCTGATATTAAATATAAGTTTTTCCTAGCTCTAGAAGCAATAACATACAATATTCGTTTGGCACTCTCTTCCTTATTTGACTCACTAGAATGTGGAACATATCCATCTAACAGCCCAAAAGCTATTACTGTATCAAATTCTGCTCCTTTTACCCCATGGTTTGTAGAGATAGTAATTCCCTTTTTTTGTTGAAAAACTTTTCTAAAAGTATCAATGTTCGTTATAAACTCTGCACCTTCCTTTTTCAATCTCTCTATACGTTTTTTAGAACTATCAAAAAATGCATCATAATGCATTTTTAAATATTTATTCTGATTAATGTCAATATTAACCCTGTCAAGAAATGCATTGAAAAATTTCTTTAGATATTCCAAGCCATCTTGTTCGTTTATTAATATACTATTGCAAATGTATAATATTTGTTTAGCAGATAAATCAATATTAGTTACTCCAATCGATATTAGATTAGTTACTATTTCACTTGCCCAACGTAATCTTCTGATATATAAACCCGGAGTAGAATCTGTTAATATAATACGTGATAATTTATACCAAAAATTATCTATATCACGTGCAAATGGTGCCATACCTGGCCCATCAAAACTATATTGAGGTAAGCGTGCCATTAAGTTTCTTGTTAAGCCAGATAAATGAATCCATTGTGGTGCAAGTATACATATTTCATTCGGAGAGATATGATATTCATCAACATTTTTTTGAATTATACGAACTATTTCATTTTCTAAATCTTCTATTGAAATGGTCTTATTATAACTAATAACACTTTGGTAATCCTTCGTTTTTCCTGTAGCCTCTATTTTGTTTGCATAAGTTTTAAAGTAATCAAAATATGATACAAGAAGAGATGATGATCTATAATTATTACTTAATGATAACTCGTCATAATATAATCCCGTTACACTTTCCAATTGAGCTTTATCCATTGGAAAACCTCCTAAATTACCATATATAGATTGATTCGGATCACCAACAATAAAAGCTTTATTCTCTTTTCCAGTTTTTAAAATTGCACCTAAAATCATATATTGCAATTCTTTTGTATCTTGATATTCATCAATTAAAATATAAGGAAAAATATTAGATAGAGTCTTACATATACTTTGATTCTCTTTCAAAAGACAATATGAATAATATAATATTAATTCATAATCTATTTCATGCTTTTCTTTTAAATTCTGATAGTAATCATAGATTATTAATTCTACAGTCTCCTTTATTGTTGGTTTGGTGCAATTTATCTTCAAGCCTTCCGATGTGAAGCAATAACAAAGACAATCCCAATATGTAATTTTTTTCTTTGGTGTTGAATATGAAGCGCATAAAGACACTAGATAATTCTCAGTATCATTCGTATTAATAATATCATATCCAAATCTTAGTTCTTCTATATACATATGGTACGGTTTAAGAATCCATTCAACGCAGAATGAATGAATAGTTCCAATCCATAGTTGTTCAGTATCTACCCCCAATAATTCTATTCGCTCTTTTATTTCATCTGCAGCACGATTTGTATATGTGATGGCAACAATATATTGTTTATTGGATTCCAATTTAGACAGTTCATAAGCTATCTTATAGGTTATTGTTCTTGTTTTTCCACTTCCCGGACATGCTATTAATAAGATACTGTTTTCATTATATATAGCCTTTTCCTGCTCTGGATTCAAATCATTTTTTCCCCAAACAAACATACCTAAAGTTGATTTAATATATATAATATTGGTTCATTATCATTCAATACTTCTTCTAAAGATTTCTTAATATAGTCAAAAGAAGTACGTCCTTCCTTATACGATTTTAATTCGTTTTTAAGATTATCAATTTCTTCATTTTCATCATATGTATCTAATACATATTCTAGCATTTGAACAATTAATTCGTTTGAAAATTTAGATTTTGCAAATACAATAGCATCTAATATATATTTAGGTATACACACTGATGGCGTTATATAATTACTCAAAAGTATTGCATACCATCCCTTACCCTTATAATTTGCCATTGTTAAAATTCTTTTTCCGTATTCCTTTATATCACTAGAATTTATTTCTCGTTCAGACAATTCGATTGTGTCTTTATCTTTATATACATCTTTAACTGTTGATAAGACTATGTCTTTATTACCATTTCCAAGAAATTCTACCTCAAAAGTATGTGGTGCATAAAATGGACATATCCATTCATTTGCATTTTTAATTGAATCTAATTTTGCTTTTCTACTTAAACCTCTTTTTGAGGCCTCTGTATCTTCTCCTGTTATAGATTTATCTAAATCTGTAATAATAGCACATCTTTTCTTAATTCTCTGATTATGAAATAACTGTGCGAGATTTTCAAATCCAGTACTTCTAACATTGATTAAACTTATCCCAAGTTCGTCTAAACTAACTCCTAAAGTATTCTTTACCATTACTGGAATTAGAATTTCTTCAGCATCTCCTTCTACTAAGATTACACTTTTTGCAAATAGAATATTACACCTTATGGCATCTAAAAACCTTTCTATATGCATTATTTCTTCATCATTTAGGCCTATAAATGGTTGATAAACTTCAGAATAATTCTTAAACCTATTTATAATATTCATATTTGAGATATTTGAAACCTCCGAAATATGAGTAGAATGTGTTGAATAAATAATCTGTGTATCTTCGTATTCTATTTTATCAAATAAAGCCTTCTGTATATGTGTATGGATATGTGCTTCAGGCTCTTCTATTAGAAGAAAGTTTGCAATGCGATCTTTCCCTTTTCTATATTTATAGAGGAGTTCTATAAATTAAAATATTGTAGTACAGTTGTTTATATGGTTCCAAGA
>OJOU01000433.1_pt1 | contig 17165 bp, 8 predicted proteins | sample 1598291 | NCBI WGS metagenome assembly OJOU01 (sample SAMN03922470, study PRJEB24848) | human gut metagenome | isolation source: stool sample | host: Homo sapiens | place: Germany | collected 2010-11 | reverse complement strand
GTGTCCTGGTGGTAAGTCGTCAGGCTGGGGATCATCATTTTGGCGAGAGGGATGCCGTCATAACCGACGGCGGAGATGTCTTCCGGCACGCGGAGGCCCGCCCGGGCGATGGCGGCGAGGCCGCCCAGAGCCGACACGTCATCGGTGAAAAAGATGCATGTGGGCTGCTGCGGCAGCGCCAGCAGCTCGGCGGTGATGCGTTCGCAGCTGTCGCAGTCGTGGTAAGCGCCTTCGCGTACATAGGCGTCGGGTACCTGCAGCCCCAGGTCGTAGCAGGTCTTGTAAAAGCTGGCGCAGCGGCTTTCGGTGACGGCCGTGCGTTCGCCGTGGATGAAGGCAATGTTCCTGTGCCCCATACCGAACACATGGTTCACCAGCGTTTGAACGCCCTTGACGTTGTCCGAAACGATGGAAGTACGGTTGTTGAACATGTGGTCCACTGTCACGACGGGCAGCTCGCTCTGCACCAGTTCCAGCACCTGCGGGTCCAGAAAGTTCACGCATACCACACATACGCCGTCCACGCCGCGGTAGCGGCAGTGCTCCAGGTAAGACGAGCGCCGCTTGCCGACATTGCGGTTGATGAAGGTGACATCGTAGCCGCAGGCCTCGGCCTGCGCGCGGAAGCTCTCCAGAATGCGCGAAAAATATTCGTGCCCCAGGCCGCTGTGCTGCGGGTCCTCGTACAGAACGCCCAGATTGTATGTACGGTTCGTCTTGAGCGCACGGGCCGCGGAATTGGGCTGGTAGCCCATTTCGGCCGCTTTGCGGCATACGGTCTCCCGCGTTTGAGCGCTGATGTCATGGTGGCCGTTGAGCGCTTTGCTCACTGTCGCCACGGACACGCCGCATTCCTTTGCAATATCCCGAATCGAAATCATAACGGTCCGCCTTTCCAGAAGTTTTGCTCTGCTAAATCGAAATCGTTTTCTGGCATCTATTATACCGAAAGGCGGCTTGTTTGGCAAAACTGGATACTTAATCGTTTTCGCAACTTCAATATACCGCAATCTCGCTTTAATTTCAACAGAAATCAAGCGATTTTTAAGCGAAATCACGAAGTTTGGAGCCTTTTCCAATTTCGACAAAGAGTATTTGGCGATTCTATCCGAAAATATACCTTTTATTTTCGCCAATGATACGAAAACATTTTCGCTCTTGTTCTATACCTTTATCTAAATGGAAAAAAGACTAAGAAACAAGCGAGATCCGTACTTTACAGCACTTATCAGCAAAAAAGGCTTGCTTTTTTTTGAAATGGCAGTATGATAAAAATACAGAGCGCTTGAATGTATGCGGACTTAATCGTTTTCGCAAACGGGGCCGCAGCATGCTCCCCAAAATCGAGTAGCCCGCGCCGCAGGGCACGGGTGTGAGGAGAATACCTTATGCGCTATGGATACTTTGACGACGAGAACCGGGAATATGTGATCACCACACCGCGCACACCGCTGCCGTGGATCAATTATCTGGGCAGCGAGGATTTTTTCAGCCTTGTTTCCAATACGGCGGGCGGCTACAGCTTTTACCGTGACGCAAAGCTGCTGCGTCTGACGCGCTACCGCTACAACAGCGCCCCGGCGGACGGCGAGGGCCACCGGTTTTATATCCGCGACGGCGCCTGCGTATGGAACCCGGGCTGGCAGCCCGTGCGCACGGAACTGGATTCCTATCGCTGCCGCCACGGGCTGGGCTATACGGTCATCGAGGGTGCGAAAAACGGCATAGAGGCAAAGCAGGAAATGTTCGTTCCGCTGGGCGACGCATGTGAAGTGATACGCCTGACGCTGCACAACGCCGGGGCAGAGCCCCGCGCGCTGCAGCTGTTCAGCTATGTGGAGTTCTGCCTGTGGAACGCAGTGGATGATTCCACCAACTTCCAGCGCAACTACAGCACCGGCGAGGTGGAGGTTGAGGGCGGAGCCATCTATCATAAAACGGAATACCGCGAGCGCCGCAGCCACTATGCCGTGTTCGGCGTGAACCGGACGCCCGACGGTTTCGACACGAGCCGGGATGCGTTTCTGGGGCCGTACCGCGGCCCGGCCGGGCCGCTGGCGGTGGAACGGGGCGCGTGTACGGGCAGCATCGCCCACGGCTGGGCACCTGTGGGCGTGCATCAGCTGAACGTGACGCTGGCCCCGGGCGAACGCCGCAGCTTTATTTTTGTATTGGGATATGTGGAAAACCCGCCCCGGGAAAAATGGGCCGCGCCCGGCGTGGTGGAAAAAAGCCGCGCCCGCGCCATGCTGGCCCGCTATGCCGCGGACACGCAGGTTGACGCCGCGCTGGCCGCGCTGGCCGCGTACTGGAATGGGCTGCTGGCGCGCTTTTCGCTGCGCTCCGGCGACGAAAAGCTGGACCGTATGGTCAATATCTGGCACCAGTACCAGTGCATGGTGACGTTCAATATGAGCCGCAGCGCCAGCTATTATGAAAGCGGCACCGGCCGGGGCATGGGCTTTCGGGATTCCTGCCAGGACCTGCTGGGCTTCGTGCATCTGGTGCCGGGCCGGGCGCGGCAGCGCATTCTGGACATCGCCGCCACCCAGTTCGCGGACGGCAGCTCCTATCACCAGTATCAGCCGCTGACGAAAAAGGGCAATTTGGACGTGGGGAGCGGCTTCAACGACGACCCGCTGTGGCTCATCGCCTGTGTGAGCGCATACCTGCGGGAAACAGGCGACCGTTCCATCCTGTACGAGGAGGTGCCCTTTGACTGCCGGGAGGAAGACACGGCGCCGCTGATGGAGCATCTGCGCCGTAGCCTGGGCTTTACCGCTTCGCACAAAGGCCCTCATGGACTGCCGCTCATCGGCCGGGCCGACTGGAACGACTGCCTGAATCTGAACTGCTTTTCCAGCGAACCGGGCGAGAGCTTCCAGACCACCGGCCCCAGCGAAGGCCCTGTGGCGGAGAGCGTGTTCATTGCGGGGATGTTTGTAAAATACGGCGGGGAATACGCGGACATTTGTGCGTGGGAAGGCCTTTCGCAGGAAGCGCGGGCCGTGCGCGCACAGGTGGACGAAATGACAGCGGCCATCCTCGGCCCGGGCTGGGACGGCGCCTGGTTCCGCCGCGCCTATGACGCAAACGGCCGGCCGGTGGGAAGCGCCGAATGCGCGGAGGGCAAAATTTACATTGAACCCCAGGGCATGTGCGTGATGGCGGGCGTGGGCCTTTCCGACGGCCGCGCGCTTCAGGCGCTGGAGAGCGTAAGGCGGCATCTGGACACAGAGTACGGCATCCTGCTGCTGCAGCCCGCATACACGCAGTATCATCTGGAACTGGGGGAGATCAGCAGCTATCCGCCGGGGTATAAGGAGAACGCGGGTATTTTCTGCCACAACAACCCATGGATCAGCTGCGCTGAATGTGCGGCGGGGCGCGGCGGCCGGGCCTTTGAGGTATACCGCCGCACCTGTCCGGCCTATCTTGAGGAAATCAGCGAGATCCACCGCACCGAGCCCTATGTGTACAGCCAGATGATCGCCGGGCGGGACGCGGCCGCCTTTGGCGAGGCGAAAAACAGCTGGCTGACGGGTACGGCCGCATGGACATTCGTCAACATCAGCCAGTATATCCTGGGGATCCAGCCCACGTTGGACGGCTTGCGGATCGCCCCGTGCATTCCCGCCACGATGCCCGGTTTCACCGTCACGCGCACCTACAGAGGCGCGGTGTACGAGATTGCAGTGGACAACGCGGCAGGGGTGGAAAAAGGGGTAAAATGCATCACGGCGGACGGCGCGCCCTGCGTGGACGGCATTCTGCCCGCCGCGCCCGCCGGAACGACAGTACATGTAAAGGTGACGATGGGCTGAACGGAGGGGACATATGGCGTTTGCAAAAGATTTTGTATGGGGCGCGGCCTCCAGCGCTTACCAGACCGAGGGCAGCCCGCGGGCCGACGGCGGCGGGGAATCCATTTGGGACGTATTCTGCCGCCGCCCAGGCGCCGTTGCAGACGGGTTTGACGGTTCCGCCGCCACGGACGCGTACCGCAGATATGAGGAGGACATTGCCTGCGCGGCGCAGATGGGCCTCGGTGCTTACCGTTTCAGCGTGAGCTGGGCGCGGGTGGACCCTTACGGCGACGGCCGCTGGAACGGGGAAGGGTTTGCGTTTTATCTGCGCATGCTCCAGGCCTGCCGCGCTGCGGGCCTGGAGCCTTATGTCACACTGTACCACTGGGAACTGCCCCAGGCGCTGGAAGATGCGGGCGGCTGGCGCAGCCGAGAGACCGCCCGTGCTTTTGCCCGCTATGCCGCCGAGGCGGCGCGCCGTTTCAGCGGCCTTGCAGAGAATTACATTACGCTCAATGAGCCGGAGTGTACTGTAAAGCTGGGCCACGGTACGGGCGTGCATGCCCCGGGCCTGCGTCTGCCCGAGGCGCGCCAGCTTCTGGTGCTGCACCATCAGCTTTTGGCTCACGGCCTTGCCACCGCCGCCATTCGGGAGACCTGCCCCGGCGTGCGCGTCGGCATCGCCGCGACAGGGCGGCTGTGCTGGCCCGGCACGGACAGCCCCGCCGATGTGGAGGCTGCCTGCAGCGCTACCTTCGCCACGCCGGACAGCGACTGGGCATTTACCTATCAGATGGTGCTGGACCCTGTCTGTTTCGGACATTATCCGGAAAACTGCGGGCCCGGCCTGCGGCGTATGACGGCGGCGCTCCCGGCGGAAGACCTGGCGGTCATCCACATACGGCCGGATTTTATCGGCTTGAACATCTACAATGGCCACGCGGTATGTGCAGGGACGGGAAAGCGGCCGGTTTATGTGCCGCGCCCGCGCGGCTGTGCTGTGACAGCGCTGAAATGGCCCGTTACGCCGCTGGTGATGAACTGGGGCGTGCGTTTTCTCTGGCAGAGGTACGGCCGGCCGATTTACATCACCGAAAACGGGCAGAGCTGCAACGACCGCATCTTTCTGGACGGCCGTGTCCATGATCCCGACCGCATTGATTTCCTGCATCGTTATCTGCTGGCGCTGCGTGCGGCGGCGGAGGGAGGCGCGGATGTGCGGGGCTATTTCCACTGGGCGCTCACTGACAATTTTGAGTGGAGCGAGGGCTATCGCGAGCGCTTCGGGCTTGTTTATATCGACTATGTTACGGGTGCGCGCATCCCGAAGGACAGCGCTGCCTGGTATGCCGAAACTGTGCGCGCCAACGGGGAGAACCTGTAAAAGCGCATGGCATGCAGGCTGCAGAATACCCCCGGCAGCCCGGAAAAGAACCGGACGCCGGGGGCATTTTGCGGTTTCATGCGGGGCCTGTATGCGTGCGCTGTGCTTTTCGGGCGCGGACAGGCAGACGCAGCGTGAATGTGGCGCCTCCGCCGGGTGTGTCTGTAAGAAGGATATCTCCGCCGTGCAGCGCGGCCAGTTCCTGTGCCACAGAGAGACCCAGCCCATAGTGCTCCTTGCCCGTGCGGCTTTTGTCGGCGCGGTAAAAGCGCTCGAACACATGTGCCTTTTCCGCATCCGGCACGCCGGGGCCGTGGTCCTCCACCGAAAGCAGTACCCAGCCTTTTTCCGCGCGGGCGCGCAGCGTGACGTCGCTGCCGGCGGGCGCGTAGGCGCAGGCGTTGCTGATGAAGACCAGCAGCAGCTGGCGCAGCCGTCCGGCGTCGCCCCACAGGGGCGGCAGCGTTTCCTCGGGCAGGTCCAGCGCAAGGCGCAGGCCGCGCGCTTTTACCAGAGGCGCAAACTGTTCATGCGCGCCGATCACCAGCGCATCGGCATCCACAGGTTCCATACGCATCCGCCAGGTGCCCGCGTCGCTGCCTGCAAGCAGAAGAAGATCGTCCACCAGGCGGGCCATGCGGTCGGCCTCGCTGCCGATGGCCGCCAGGTATTGCGGCGTGTCCGCCGGGCTGGCCTGCATGGCCGACAGGCTCGTCTTGACGACGGCCAGCGGGCCGCGCAGCTCGTGTCCGGCGGCGGCCACGAATTCCCGCTGTTTTTGCAGTGCTTCGGCGGTGGGACGCAGCGCCCGCCCCGCCAAAAACCAGTTGACCGCGCCCAGAAGCGCCAGCCCGCCCGACAGCAGCGCCGCATACAGCAGGGCCTGGCGCGTCAGCGTCCGGCGCAGAGGCCCGTCGTCCCGCAGCACGGCAAGGCCGTACCAGCCGCGCTGTCCGGGGACGGAGCATACGGCGGCGGTATAATGTTCGCCTGCGTTGCCCTCCACTGTGACGGTGACGCGGGAGGCATACACAGACGAACGCGGCGCGGCATCCATATTCACACCCTCTGCAAGCCCTGCCTCCGCCGCACGCTCCAGCAAGGTCCCGCGCGGGGTGGCGGGCGCCCAGCCGCCGCTGAAAAACAGCGGGGTGCCGTTGTCCGTGATGAAAATGAGCAGTCCATCCGCGGCCTCCGTCTGGGCAAGAGCCGTGTCGGAGACGCTGCCCGTCTGCAGCGTGACGATCAGGGTGTCCACGCTGGCGTCGAACATGCTCTGTGCCGAGAGCTGCGTCTGCTTTTGCGCCAACCCCAGGGTGATGGCCAGGAATACCGTGAGAACTGTGCCCGTCAGCACGGTGAAAACAAATGTCAGGCGGCGGCGCAGCTGGCGCAGCGGCGTGGTGTACGGGCCGCGGGGAGGCTGTGCGGCACGGCGTTTCATGCGCCCGTTCCTCCATCCAGCAGCCGGTAGCCCACGCCGCGCACAGTGTCCACTGTCGCCCGGCTGCTCACGGCACGCAGCCTGCGGCGGATAAAGTGTACATAGCTGTCCAGGCTGGCTTCCTCTACGTCGGCGCCCGGCCCCCAGACACGGCCGAATAAAAAACTGCGGGACAATGTTTGTCCGGCGTTTTCCATCAGTGCGGCCAGCAGCTCCGCCTCTTTTTTCGAGAGCGTGCATTGCTCTTTGTCTCCGGTCAGCACCAGTGTGCCCATGTCCAGAGTAAGATCCCCGCAGCAGGGGCGGCCGGAGACCGCCACAGGAGCGGGGCGGCGGGCCAGCGCGCGTACCCGGGCCAGCAGCTCGCGTACGTCGAAAGGCTTTACCAGATAATCGTCTGCGCCCGCGTCCAGACCGTCCACTCGGTCGCCCACAAGGCCCAGCGCCGTCGTCATCAGCACCGGCGTGTCCAGGCCCTCGGCCCGCGCTGCGCGCAGCACCGAAAGCCCATCCCGTCCGGGCAGCATCCTGTCCAGAATGCACAGCCCGAACATTCGTTGGCGCATGTAGTACAGCGCATCATCGCCGTCTCGGCATACGTCCACACGGTAGCCCTCCTGCTCCAACAGCGGCGCCACGGCCGCGCACAGGGCTTCGTCGTCTTCCACAAGCAGTATCCGCATGTTTTTGTCCCTCCTGTTCTGCAATAAAACCATTATAATGGATGCAACCTTAAAAATCCCTGAAAAACAGAGGCTTTCACAAATCCCTCACTGTTTTTCAAGGACTTTTCAAGGTTGATTTTTTTATGATGGAAACAGGCTGGACGGGAAGCATCTTCTGTCCGCATCATTTTGAGCATACCGGAAAGGTGAGGGAAACAGTGAAGATAAAACAACTTTTGTGCGGCGTACTGGCCGCGGCGGTGCTGTTCACGGGCTGCGGTGCGCAGCCCGGCACGAGCGGCGGTTCAAGTGCGCAGGGGGACGGCACGCCCATGCAGGCCAAGGGTCGGTTCGTGGAAAACGACATCACCCCGCCGGGCGCGGCGGGCTGTACCCCGGTGAGCCTGACGGCACGGCCGGACGGCGGATTGGACTACATCGCGCTCCGGCCTGCCGAGACGCCCGGTCAATATACATATACCCATTTTTATTCTGCTGACAGCGGCAAAGAATGGACGGAAAATACGATGGACTGGCAGGAGAGTTTCGGAGAGAAACGCCAGATCGAAAAGGTCACCGTTACCCCTGAGGGAGAATATTTTGTAATGTTGACAGAGCAGACAGAGGATGGTATGGGCGCGGTGGCCTACGCACGCGTTGCGGCGGACGGCACGGCCGTTCCCGTGCAGCCGGAGGGCCTTTCCGCGCAGGGCGGGCTTGTGGCGGCGGATGCACAGGTGCTGCCGGGCGGCAGACTGCTGCTCACCAGCTTTGGGGGCGATTTTGCCGCGGTGCAGAACGGAGCTGCAGGGGAAGACGCAGGCGCGCAGGCGGCATCTTCCGGCACGCAGGACGCCGCCGGAGAGACGGACGACGCAGAAGATGCGGACGGCACGGAGCAGTCCGGGGACGATATGGGCGTATTCAGCGCGGAGGATACCGCCACAACGGCTGTATACGATATGGCCACCGGAAAAAAGCTGTATGAGATTCCCAACTGGATGGGAGGCCTGACAGCCTGCAACGGGACGACGCTTTTTGTCTACGGCTACGAGGGCGGCACGGCGGCGTATGATCTGGAGACCGGGCATATGCAGACTGAGGCCGCCAGCGCGGCGGGTGGAGAGGATTATCCGTCCAGCCTTGCGGCAGACGCGGATGGCAACTTGTATCTGCTGTCTGAAAAAGGCGTGCGCCGCGCCGTGCCGGGCGGCACGCTGGCGGAGACCGTGATGGAAGGCAGCATGTATACCTTCGGTTCCCCGCTGGCCGCTGTGCGCGGCTTTACGGCGCTGCCGGGCAACACCTTCGCACTGGCCGTGCAGACGGAGGAGGGCGGCCGTGTGCTGCACTATGTATTTGATGAGACGGTGAGCGCCGTGCCGGACAAGGAGGTGCGTGTTTACGCTCTGAACGATTCCCCCACCGTGCGCGCGGCCATCACCAATTTCCAACAGGAAAATCCGGATGTGCGCGTGAATTTTGAGGTTGGAACCTCCGGCGGCGCCAGCGCCGAGGACGCGCTGCGCACGCTGAACACAGAGCTTGTGGCGGGCAAGGGGCCGGATGTGCTGATCCTGGACGGCATGCCGCTGCAGAGCTTCATCGACAAGGGCGTGCTGGCGGAGCTTTCACAGGTGATCTCCGCCGACGGGTTGATCCCGCAGGTGGTCGACCCTATGAGAACGGACGGAAAGCTGTACGCAGTGCCCACACGTTTTACCGTACCTGTGCTGATGGGAAAGCCGGAGACGCTGGAAGGGCTGGACAGCCTGGAGGCGCTGGCCGCGGCGGTACAGGACGGACCAGAGGCGCTGGCCGCCAGCGGAGATATCAATGATATTTTCAAAGCTGTGCCGGAGGAGCAGCGCCCGCTTCTGAGCTTTACCACCCTGCGGGAGTTGTTCGACCAGCTGTACAGTGTCAGCGCACCCGCCGTGGTGCGGGACGGCACGTTGAACGAAGATGCTCTGCGGGAACTGTTTTCCGTGATGCAGGCGGTTTCGGACCGATACGGACTGGGGAAAAAGGCGAACGACGGCGGTATTGCGTTTATGGTGACGTCAAATGCCTCCACCGGGCTGGGAATGTCCGCGGACGTTCCGCAGGGCGTGATGGAATACAGCTACGGCCGGGCAAACGCGGCGCTGTTTACACTCAAGGATGTGCTGGGTGCATATATGTCCGATGACGGACAGGCGGCGCTTACGCCGGCGCCCGGCATGGAGCAGGGCGTATATACACCGCGGGTGCTTGCCGGCATTACGGCACAGAGCGCCCAGCAGGAGCTGGCTGCACAGTTCATACAGGCGCTGCTCGCGCCCGGCGTGCAGAATTATTCGTTGGGAGAGGGACTCCCGGTGCTGCGCTCCGGCCTGGAAAAACAGGTGGCGTACGTGCAGGAGCTCTATGCAGAACGCGGCCAGACGATAGGCACGGATGTGCCCCGGGTGGACTGGACTGCACTGCTGTCCGGGCTGAAGACACCCGTGCGGGACGACAGCACGGTGGCCGAAAAGCTGTATGCACAGGCTGAGGCGCTGTGCAAAGGTGAAAAGACCATGGATGAAGCCGTGACGGGAGCAAAGACGGAGCTTGCCACCTATCTGGCGGAAAAGCGGGCGTGACCTGCCGCAGAACGGCAGGAACAAACCCGAAAGGAGCGGCCGGATGCCGTATTCAGCGATTGGAAGCATTGGGGCGCGGAAGCATTTCTGGAGGAATTTACGGTTCCCAGTTATCAGAATGATCAATTAAAGGAAAAAATATATGCCGAAGCAACAAAACGATACAGCGGCGAGGCCGCGCTGGAACAGGCTGTGGCGGCAGCGGTCGACGCCACGCGGCTCTATTTCGCCGAACAAAATGAACCGCGCCGCGCCGTATTTGTTCCTCGCGCCCAGCCTGGCGGGGCTGTGCGTGTTCGTGCTGGTGCCGTTTGCGGACGCGGTGCGCCGCAGCTTTACCGACGCCATGGGCAGCCGCTTCGTGGGGCTTGCGAACTACGCCTCGGTACTGGGCAACAGCGCGTTCCGCCTGGCGGCGGGCAACACTGCGCGCTTCATCGGCGTGTGTGTGCCCCTGCTGCTGTGCGTCAGCCTGCTGCTGGCCGTGGCCGTGCGCGCCGCAAAGGACGGCGGCCGTATTTTTAAAACAACCTATCTGATCCCCATGGCTATCCCGGTGGCCAGCATCGTGCTGCTGTGGCAGGCGCTGTTCCACAGGCAGGGGCTCGTCAAAGCCGTTTTGTCGGCGCTGGGCGCGCAGCCGGTGGATTTTATGGGCACAGACGCGGCTTTCTGGGTGCTCATCGGCACCTATGTTTGGAAAAATGCGGGCTATGACATGATTCTGTGGATGGCGGGGCTGGACGGTATCTCCGACAGCCTGTATGAGGCCGCCCGCGTGGACGGTGCGGGGGCATGGCAGTGCTTTTGGCGTGTCACGCTGCCCGGGCTGTTGCCCACGCTGTTCATGACGGCGGTGCTCAGCCTGCTCAACACCTTTAAGGTGTTTCGTGAGGCATATCTGGTGGGCGGAGCATACCCGCACGACAGCATCTATCTATTGCAGCACCTGTTCAACAACTGGTTCCTGGACTTGGACGTGGGCCGCCTGTGTGCAGCGGCGGTGCTCATCGCGGCGGTGCTGCTGGCTGCTATTCTGCTGCTGCAAAAACTGTGGGGCGGGGAGGACGCGCGATGAAAAGAAAAAATTTGGGCCGCGCGGTGCTTGTGCTGTTCCTTCTTTTGCCTGCGCTGGCGGTGTGGTGGCCGTTGTGGTTCATGGGCACAGGCGCGCTGATGCCCTTGGACGAGCTGCGGGCCGCGCTGGGCCCGGTGCTGCAGGGTGCAGAGGGCAGTGCTTTCTGGCCCCTGCTGCCAAGCTGGCCCACGCTCCAGCCACTGGCGGAGCTTTTGTTGGACACACCGCAGTTTTTCACCATGTTCTGGAACACCTGCGCCATCGTGTTCCCCCAGGTGCTGGGACAGGTGCTGGTGGGCGCGCCCGCGGCATGGGCGTTTTCCCGGCTGCGGTTTCGCGGGCGGCGGGCGCTGTTCACGCTGTACATCGTTCTGATGCTGATGCCCTTTCAGGTCACGATGGTTTCGGGCTATCTGGTGGCGGACGCAATGGGCATCATGGATACGTTTTGGGCCATCATCCTGCCGGGTGCATTCAGTACATTTCCGGTATTTATCATGGCAAAGGGGTTCGATGCCGTGCCCATCGCGCTGTTGGAGGCCGCGTCCATCGACGGTGCGGGGCCGCTGCGCACTTTTTTCCATATCGGCGTGCCGCTGGGTGTGCCGGGCATCCTTTCGGCGGCGGTACTGGGCTTTCTCGAAGCGTGGAACGCCATTGAACAGCCTATGACCTTTCTCAAGACAAAAGCCCTGTGGCCGCTTTCGCTGTACCTGCCCCAGATCGCGGCGGAAAAGCTGGGCCTGGCCATGGTGGCCAGCCTTGTGATGCTGGCCCCGGCGGTGCTGATCTTCCGGTTCGGGCAGAAATATCTGGAGCTGGGAATCCAGGCCAGCGGATTAAAGGAGTAGACAACGTTGCATATCAAAGAAAAAGTCACGGGCCTTTGGGCCCGCAGGCCGCGCTTGAGCGGCACACAGGGCCGCGCGCTGAAGGGTGTGGCGCAGTTCTTTGCGGCCATGCTGGTCTGTACGCTGATTGCGCGCGGCACGGCGGGCGCAACGCTGGCCGTAGTGCAGACGGCGTCCCCCCGGCGCGGAGAGCTTGTACAGGGGCTGACGGCGGACGCAGCGCTCTCCGCGGGAGAGGTGCAGAACGTTAAGGCCCCCGCGGGGCTGGTGCTGGAAAAATATTTCGTTCCGGCGGGCGGCAGGGTGGAGGCGGACACGCCTTTGGCACAGTTTGACCCCGACGGTGTGAAGGATGCGCTGGCTCGCGCAAACACGGAGCTGGCGCGCCTGCGCCTGCAGCGGGAAAAGCTGCTGGCAGGGGACACGGCGGACACCTCGTCGCTCTCTTCCGCCTCTACCCAGCGGGACAGGGCACAGGCGGATTACAACGCCCAGAAAGCGCAGAACGACGCGGCCGTGGCCGCTGCCCGGAACGATGCGGATACGGCTCAAAGCGCCTTGGATGCGGCAAATGCCGCGCTGGCGGAACTGCGGGCACAGACGGACCCGCCCGCCTCTGAGGAAGCGTTGGCTGCGGCGCAGGCGGCGGCAGACGCCGCGGCCGCGGCGCTGGCTGAAAAGCAGGCGGCGCTGGCTGCCGCGCAGAGCGCCGCCGATACCGCCGGGGAAAACGCGGCGCGGGCTTTGGCCGACGCGCAGGCCGCGCTGGACACAGCGGCAAAGGCGTATGAAAAATCAAAGCAGGAAACGGGATTCCAGAACCGTCAAAACAACCTTGACGCCCAGACGGCCGCGCTGGACATTGAAAAACAGCAGGCTGTTGTGGACGCGCTGGCGGCGCTGGCGGAAAACGACGGCGTTCTGAAAGCGGGATCGGCGGGTACGGTGGAGACGCTGACACTGGAACCGGGCGGAACCGTTACGGAGGCCCCGGTGGCCGCGCTGGCCCCGGCGGACGCAGGCATGACGGCGACATTCACGCTGGACTCGGGAAAAGCGGAAAAGCTGGCTGTGGGCGCCGCGCTGACGCTGCGGCAGGGCGGCACGGCTGTCAGCACCACGGTGCGGGCCATCTCCGCGCCGGATGAAAACGGGCGCGTTACCGTAACGGCGGATGTACCTGCGGATGCCGGCCTGCGCAAGACGCAGCCCGTGACTGCCTCGGCGGAGCTGTCCCGCACCACATACGAAATGGTGTTGCCGCCTGAAGCGGTGCGCATGGACAACAAAGGCAGCTACGTGCTGCGCGTCGAGCAGACGCAGACCATCCTCGGCCTGCGCAATGTGCTCTCCCGCGTGGATGTGACAGTCCTGGAACAAAGTGCATCCGGTGTTGCGGTGGAAGGGCCGCTGTCGCCCCAGGATGTTTTGGTAAAAAGCAGCGCCAGACCCGTTGCAGCGGGAGACAGCGTGCGGGTGGAGCAGCCATGAGGCGCGTGCGGTATTATCTGGGCGGTGCGCTGTTCTGGGGCGCATTCCTTGCGGTTTGCGTTTTGCTGTTCTGGAACGCGCAGCGTCTGGCGCGGGCCGCGGGCGGGATTTCCCTGCGGTACGGCGAAGCGCTGGAGCCGCGCGTTGTGGCTTCGGCGCTGGAGTATGCCCGGGACGGGCGGAACAATGCGGCTTGGTCGCCCACATTCTGGGCTGTGCGGCAGGGAGTGGCCTCTGCCAACGGGCGGGAGGAGACCGTCCGGATGCTGCGGGTGTGCGGCGATGCAGAACTTCTGGCAACGGAGCCTCTTTTATACGGTGCGCTGCCCGGCCCGGCAGGCCAGGGCGGATGCGCGGTATCCAGCGCGCTGGCCTGGCAGCTTTGGGGAGCGCTGGATGTGACGGGCCTGGAGCTGGAGCTGGACGGCGAACGTTATACGGTGCGCGCCGTGTTTGAAAGCGGAGAGGCGCGCGCTGTGACACAGGAGGCGGCGGACAGCCGCACTGCAGAGTACGCCAATGTGGAACTGACGGCGATGGAAACCGCTCCGGAGGGCACAGAGGCGGCCTTGGCCTTTGCCGGTGCCAGCGGCCTGGGGACGCCCGCCCATGTGGTGGACGGCCCGGCGCTGGCCGGGCTGGCCTGTGCGCTGTGCTGGCTGCCGTTGGCGCTGTGCGGCGCATGCACGCTGTGGCGGCTGGCACGCGGCGCACGGCGGCTTCGGCCGTGGCAGCGGCAGACGCTGCTGTTCGCTGCGCTGCTGTTTTTCGCGGCGCTGCTGCCCGTGCTGCTGGCAATGGTGCCGGGGGCCTGGGTGCCCACGCGCTGGAGCGATTTCGGCTTTTGGGCGGCGCTGGGCAAAAGCGCGGCAGCGCGGGTGGACGCGTGGTTCGCTCTGCCGCCCCAGCACAAGGACATAGCGGTAAAGTGGCTGCTTCTGGAGCAGGGCGCGCTGTGCCTGGCGGGATGCCTGTTTGCGCTGCGCCGCCCACCCGCGCCGCGGAATGAAAAAGCGGTTGAAGCGTAAAAGTCAAAGCCGAATTTACAAAATATTTACTTCCGGTAGAAATATTGACCGATTTCCTGTATAATAGGCACACAGAAGTAAAATCCGCCCTTGAAAGGGGAGCCCTATGGAATGGGAGATCGGTGCGGAATGCCTGGCCTGTGTCCTGATCGTACTGGTGCTGTGCTTTTCGCGTGAAAAATTTTATACGCAGATGCCCCAGACGCGCTTATACTATGCGTGTCTGGGTTTTGCGCTTTTTTCCACTCTGCTCAATATCGCCACAGTGGTGCTGATGGGCGTGCCGGGCCTGCTGCCGCGCTGGCTTTGCTACACGCTCAATATGCTGTATTTTACGTTCTTTCCGCTGCTGGAAGCCGCGCTCACCTACTATATGGCCTATCTCATCCACGGCCGCGGCCCGTGCTTCACGCGCGTTGCCATATGCCTCGGCGTCATGCTGGCCGCCGCATTGGCGGTGGTGTTCACAAACCCGTTCACAGGTTGGCTGTTTTATCTGGACGCGGCGGGCACATATGTGCGCGGTCCGTACAACCGGCTGCTGTATGCGCTGCTGGTGGCGTGCTGTTTGTTGCTGGTGATATGTTATATAAAGCAGTTCCGCACGGCGTCGCGCGCCATCCACCGAATGATGGCCACGCTGCCCCTTCTGGCGATGGTGCTGGGGACGGTGCAGTATCTGTTCCCGCCCGTCATGATGACGGGCTTTATCCCGGCGTGCATTTTGCTGGTGCTGTTTTTTAATTTCCAGAGCCAGCGCATCAATACGGATTTTCTGACGGGCCTTTCCAGCCGCAGCGCGCTGTGGTATGCGGCGGGCACGTGCCTTCGCTCGGGCCAATCCTTTTATTGCGTAGCGGTATGCCTGCGCCATTTCGGCGACGTAAACAAACAGTTCGGGCACACCGGCGGCGACGCAGTGCTGCGCCAGGTGAGCGCATATCTGGAAGCGCTGGGCCGCCGGGCCGTCGCCTGCCGGTTCAGCGGCGTGGAATTCGTGCTGTTATTCCCGGGCATGGATGCTGCGGGCTATGCAGTGCTGGAAAAGGAACTGTCAGAGCGTTTTGCAGCGCCCTGGCAGGCGGGGAGCGTGTGCTGTCGTCTGGACGCGGGCGTGGCAGGCATCGCCTGCCCGCGGTTTGGCGACACAGCCGAGCGTCTGACAGCTCATCTGGAATACGCCATCCAGCAGCTGAAATTGCCCGGCGCACCGGAGGCGCTCTCGTTTGACACAGAGATGGAACAACGGTTCTCCCGGCGCGTCGCGCTGCGGGATGTGGTCGTACGCACATTGAGCGGGCAGGCGGCGGGTGTGGCGTACCAGCCCATCTACGCGCTGGATGCAGATACTCCCTGTATGGCGGAGGCCTTGCTGCGCCTGTGCGGCGCAGATGGGACGCCCGTACCCACGGCGGATGTGGTGTCCGTGGCCGAGGAGATGGACCTTATCGTTGCGCTGGACTGGATGATGCTGGAACAGGTGTGCGCGTTTTTCGGTGCACACCGCGAGCTGGATGGATGCGCGGTCTCTGTGAATTTTTCGGCCCGGCAGTTTCTTGCGCCGGATGCGGAACGTCGTGTGCTGGATACGCTGGAACGCCACGGGCTTGCGCCCACTCGGCTGAAGCTGGAATTAACGGAGCGCGTGTTGGCCGGAGATATCCGGCGTGTGCGTGCCGTGATGGAGGCTTTGGCCGCCCGGGGCGTGGAATTTTATCTGGACGATTTCGGCACCGGATATTCCAATCTCTCCAGTGTGGTGTCTCTGCCGCTGCAGTATGTGAAGGTGGACAGAAGCCTTTTGGAAGCCGCGACGAATGGCGGCGGGGGAGCGCTTTTGCTGCGCGCGGTGGTGGAAACGTTCCGGGCCATGGGCCGAGGCATCCTGCTGGAGGGTGTGGAAACGCCGGAGCAGTATGCGCTGGCGTGCACGCTGCGTGCCGACCGGCTGCAGGGATACTATCTGGCGCGCCCAATGCCGGGAGAGGAGCTTTGTGCTCTGATGCGCAGCGGCGCGCGGCGCACGCGCAGAACCTGAAACGGCTCTGGCTGCAGCCGCTGAAATGAAAAGCGCCCTGCCGCGTAGAAATGCGGCAGGGCGCTTCGGTTTTATCAAAAGGAAAAGGCGGCGTCAGCGGCGTGCTTCCACCAGAGCCTTGGTGTCTCGGGCGATCATCAGTTCTTCGTTGGTGCAGACGACCAGCACCTTCACGCGGCTGCCTTTGCCGCTGATGTCCAGGATATCTGAGGTGCGCTGCTGATTCTTTGCGGGGTCCACGGAGATGCCCAGGAACCCCATATTCTCACACACGCTGGCGCGCACGCGGTTGTCGTTCTCGCCGATGCCACCGGTAAACACCAGGCAGTCCAGCCCACCCATAGCGGCGGCGTAGGAACCTACATATTTCTTGATCTGATACGCAAGCATCTCGGTAGCCAGTTTGGCGCGCTCGTTGCCCGCGTCGGCGGCGCTCGTCACATCGCGCATATCGCTGGAAACGCCGGAAATGCCCAGCAGGCCGGATTTCTTGTTCAGATAATCAGCCATTTCCTGGCCGTGGAATCCCAGCTTCTGTTCCATGTAGGTGACGACGCTGGGGTCGATGTCGCCGCAGCGGGTGCCCATCAGCACGCCGGCCAGCGGGGTAAGGCCCATGCTGGTGTCCACACATTTGCCTGCGTTCACGGCACTGATGGAGCTGCCGTTGCCCAGATGGCAGGTGACCATTTTCAGGTCGGAATCGTTCAGGTACTGGGCGGCGGCCATGCTCACATAACGGCTGTCTCTTAT
>OJOU01000431.1_pt1 | contig 17227 bp, 6 predicted proteins | sample 1598291 | NCBI WGS metagenome assembly OJOU01 (sample SAMN03922470, study PRJEB24848) | human gut metagenome | isolation source: stool sample | host: Homo sapiens | place: Germany | collected 2010-11 | reverse complement strand
CAAAGCGGTTCAGGCAGTTATTGGGATGCTAGCAGGTTTAATCGGCGGTACCGCGCTGTTCGTCATTTTTTGTGTTGTGATACTGATAGCGGCAATTGCGGCCTCTCCCTTTGGTATTTTCTTTGCCAGTGAGCCGGAGCCGGACGCCGTACCCCTCAATGTAGCTATTTCACAAATCAACATGGAGTATTCGGCCCGCCTGGCAGAGCTTCAGGAGGGAGATTACCACAGCATTCAGTTACACGGCAATCCTCCGGACTGGCAGGAGGTGGCGGCGGTATTCGCAAGCCATACGGCAGGAGCCGAGGACGGTGTGGATGTGGCCACCTTAGACGCAGACCGGGTGGAGCGTTTGCGAACTACCTTTTGGGATATGTGTTCGATTTCCAGCGAGGAGGAAACCATAGAACAACCGGACAGCGACCCTGGCGATGAGATTGACGACAGTTGGACAGAGCGGATTTTACATATCACCATCTCCGCTAAGACAGCGGATGAAATGCGGACGGCCTACCATTTCAGCGACTATCAAAACGAAGCGCTGGACGCCCTGCTGGCAGAGCGGGAGGCCATGAGCGATTTGCTCGGGAATCTGAGCATTTCCCAGGAGGAGGCCCTTGCGCTGCTTCAAAATCTTCCGGCAGATTTGTCCCCGGAACGAAAGGCGGTTGTCCGCCATGCCCTGAGCCTGGTGGGAAAGGTCAATTACTTCTGGGGCGGCAAGAGCCTGGTACTGGGGTGGGACAGCCGCTGGGGACAGTTGACCCAAGTATGGGCGGCTGGGAGCCAGACCACGGGAACCTACCGGCCCTATGGGCTGGACTGTTCCGGTTTCGTGGATTGGGTGTTTTATAACGCCTCCGGCGGAACCTATGTCATTGGCCATGGCGGCGGCGCCTATGCCCAGCATACCTACTGCACAGATATTCCCTGGAGCGAGGCCCAACCAGGCGATTTGGCCTTTTATCCGGAGGACGAGCACATTGGAATTGTAGGAGGCCGGGATGAAGACGGAAATCTGCTGGTGATCCACTGCGCCAGCGGGAGCCTGAACAATGTGGTGATTACGGGAGCAAGTGGATTTGTTGCGATCGCCACGCCACAATTCTATGGTGAAGAATAAGTCCTTCAATTTGCAAGAACCGGCGTGCGGCTCCAAATGAACCGCACGCCGTTGTTTTTCGCCATCCGATTTTACGCATTTTTCTATACCCTTTATAATTTGGGCCGCTCCATCCATCTTGCGTATGCCAGAGGTAATTTCCCCAAAGGCGGAGCCTAGCAGTGATCAACCGGCAGCGACACAAATTAGCCGCCTCCCGCTAATACAACACTGATACAGAAATTTAATCTCATCTTTTTTGAAAAATGGCGATATTATACACAATGGCGATAAATAATGTGCTGAATATCCAAAGGGCACAGGAAGATAGAAAGAGAATCCAGCAGGTAATGTAGTTTTTAAACAGGGCAGATCTTTCTGTGTCAAGGTCATAGTAAATGGAATCACCATTCCTGAGATCGACAATCCTTCTTTGGTGTAATAATTTATCTCGAATCGTTTGGTTGCTTGCAACTTTTACCGTTACCGAAGTAGTTTCTCCGGTAAGTAGTTCTGTCTCTATCTTACGCGCATAATTCCTATAGCTCGACTGCGGATACCACACATAAAACAAATTGTCCCCATCCATAATTGTAAGCTTCATGCGGCTCCCTTTTATATCATGCGAATCCATTAAATTTATATTATCTATATGAATTCTAAGTTCGCATAAATTATCTAATGATGAGCCTGGAGAAGAAAAAAGCTGAAGCATACAATACAGACTAAAGAATCCCAGCAGTATGTATGTGCAAGCGACGCCCTTGGGAACCCGCTTGCGCCGATCCCATCTGATCCTGATTTTGTAATGCATCATGAATCCCTCTAACTGCGCAATGCTTTGTATGTCGCCCTTGATCCTGTGTATAAACCACAGACCCATTTTGTTCCTCTATTGACGTAGTTTACAAACACTCCGTCTGCGACACCTGTTGCTATCTCATTTAACACTGCTTTCCCTGTCTTTTTCAGAAGTTTTTTCGCGACTTTTTTGACATTTGGATGGTTCCCGGGGAGTATATTTCCAACAGCCTTGAAAGACTTGGTAACTATGTCCTTATCTCCAAATATGGTGCTTCCACTTGTAGCAGCAGCAAAGCCAGCAGATAAAGTTGCGTTAACAAGGATTGTAGGAAGATTTTCTCCATTTTGCACGTCAGATATAACGCTTTCCGCAGCACTCATTCCTGCACTTATTAGTGTGTTGGCACCAGGAAACGCAGCTGTTAATGCCCCGCCAACCGCTCCAGTAACTGCTGCTTTTGCAAGTCCATCACCTATAGGATTACCATCAATTAAATTACTGATAGCTTGTGAAGCAACACCAACCAAAGCACCAACAATTGCACCACCAATGATATTCCAGAACTCTCCATCCTTATCATTTCGTGACACTGGATTATTACCGCAGTACGCAAACATGTTATAGCCAATAATTCCCTGCCCGGTGCTGGAGTAGCTGTCGGCATTAATAAATCTGCAAATGGCAGCGTCGTAATACCGGCTTTGGAGATAATAGAACTCTGTATCGGAATCATAGTAGTACCCACGATACCGCAGGGGGTTGATTTGGGCCATGGAACCGGTTGTTTGCTGGATTTGGCCATAGGGGTCATAGCTGTAGCTGGCGACCTTGGTTCCGCTGCCGTTGATCAGATACGTCACGTCACCCTGAAGATTGGTAATGTAGTAATAGGTCACAGGGCTGGCCGTACCGTTGGTGTAGGTCAGGGAGTAGGGGGTTCCCTGGGCGTCGTAGGCGAAGTCCAGAACCTTGGTTGTGACAGTTCCGTTTGCGGCAGTTGTGGTAATCGTCTCCCGTAGAAGCCGTCCCCCAGCGTAGATGTAACTGTGTTCCTCCGTTACGGTAGATTTCAGAACACGCTCACTGCCGCAGCCGGTGGTGGTAGCCTCATCACCCAGGCTATACTGGGAAACGGGAGGATTCGGAGGATCAATGATGCTGATGGGAGATGTGTACGTGTGTCCGCAACGGGTGCAGCGGTACGTGGCATTTTCGCCGTCTTCCGCAATCACGATAAAGCGATGTCCCAGTTTGGATACTACATTGTCCTGATAGCTGTAGCCGCAGGCGCACGCGTGAAGGGTATAGCCGTCCTCTGTGCAGGTGGGCTCCACCACAGTCGTGGTATAGCTGTGCGTATGGTCCGTATACGTATCACCGCAGCGGGTGCAGGTATAGGTTTCCAGATCACTTTCCACATAGTTGTGCCCCAGAGCCGCAGTCTCGTCCGTTCGGTAGCTGTCGCCACAGGCGCATTCGTGGAGGGTATAGCCGCCCTCGGTGCAGGTGGCTGCGACTACCGTGGTGACATAATTGTGAACCGGGACCGTCTCATAGGTCTTTGTGACCACAGTCTTACTCGTCCGATACCCATTCAAATCGTAGGCGTAATCAATGGTAGTGTCCGTATTGCCCTCGCTGGAAAAGGCCGTTGCCAGCTGCCGCCCGTTCTCCCAGGTAAAGTTCCAGCGGGTATCCCCGTTAAAGTAGCTGATGGGATTGCCGCTCTTCACCGTGCCGCTGACTGCGCCGGTATTTGGGTTGAAGGTCTGACCCTCGTAGGCAATGCGCTGTCCATTGACGGCTGTCAGAAGATCCGGCCAGCTGGCATTGTCATAGGAGAATGCAATCTCCTCATTGTCCCCATATTGGCGCCAGGCATTCTTGGTAAGAATATTGCCTGCTGTATCATAGGTATAATGGAAGGTTGTGGCCCAGTCTTCGTCCACTGCCGTGATCAACTGGCCCTGGGTGTCATAGGTATAGGTGGTTGAACTTCCGTTGGGATTCTGTACGGACTTGATATTGCCGTTTGCTGTGTAAGCATAACGGTAGGTTGGCGCGCCTGTAAATCCGGAGTAGGCCAGCGAGGAAATCTGGGTGGTGGTTTGGCTGCCGGAAATGGTGCGGTAGCCGTAAGTCTTAGTATACCGGGAGCCCGCTGCCACGCTCTCCAGCCGCTTAATGGCGTCGTAGGTAAAGGACAGCGTATCCCCATTGGCAGTATCCATGGATTTCATACTGCCGTCGTTCTTGTTATACTCGTAGCTCTCTGAGAAGCTGCTTGCGCCCAACTGATAACACTGATTCGTCAGACGGTTATCCGCATCGTAAATATGCTCTGTCCGAAGCACCGTCTCGCCGTCCGAAACCTGACTGCTGCGAATGAGCCGTCCCAGAGAATCGTACTCATACCGGTAGTCGTCTGTGACATTGCCGGAACCATCCATCACCTTACAGCGCCCGGTGTTTCCGTTACCATCATAGACATAGACCTCAGTATAGTTCAGCGTACCATTCTTTGTGCGGTGTTCGATGGTCACGATCCGCCCGTAGCGGTCATAGGTGTAGGTTTCATAATCCCCGTTGGCATTTGTCATCTTTGACAAATACCCGTTATTCCCGGCATATTCATAGCTGGCCAGGGTGGGGCCTGTAAGCCAAGAAGTGACCGTTGTGCCAGTGCCGCTTTGGACTTGGATCTTGGTGGTGTTCCCCCATGCATCCAAAGTCAGGTGATACCGCTGCCACGGACGAGCCTGGCTGTTGGAGGAATAACGGCTGGCCTCGGTTTGGACGCCATTGGTATACCCATAGTATAGCACAGCACCGCTGGAATTGGAAGTCCGGTATTGCCAGTCTGTTCCGGAAACATAGGTATAGCTGGTGGTGGAAGTCACTCCGGTATCAATGGGTGTACTGGTGGATGTATTGCGCCCCAGGCTGTCATACCCGAAGGTGGTCGTTCCGCCGTTGGCGTCGGTCACGCTGGCCGTATGATCCTGATTGGCTGTATATGTGGCCGAAGTCTGCAAATAGACGCCTGCTTTGCCGCTCTTTTGCAGTCTTGTACCGGTGCTGTTGCCTGCACCGTCATAAGTAGCCGTGACGCTGACATTGTCGTTGGTGGCTTTGGTCATGTTGTGGGCGCTATCATAATCATAGGTATAGGAGCCGTAGCCACCCGCAGTCTGCTTGATCAGGTCTGCTCCATTGTACTTGAAATTCTCATCGCTGTTACCGGTGGAGGTAGTAGCTTTTAAGTTGCTTGTTGTATCATAATTTTTAATTCTTCTTATTTTTTAATTTTACGTAAGAAGGACTGCGGCAGAAGGGAATGCCGCAGTCCTAAGTATTATGCAGGCATTGAGATTCCGCGTTTCGGCAGATCTCAGCCTTCTGTCAGATAGCGCATCAAAATTACAGCGATTTGGCTGCGTGTTGCGGTGGTTTTGGCGCTAAGGGTGGCGGTCTCGCCGGTGCCGATGCCGTTGATTAGGCCGTTGGTCACAGCCCAGTTCATGGCATCCTTGGCAAAGTTGGAGACGTTGGTGCCATCACTGAAGTCGGACAGGTTGTCCTCCTTCACCGTATTCTCGCCGTCGTAACGGTAGAGAATGGCTGCAATCTGCTCACGGGTGATGGAGACATCGGGGGCGAAGATGGTCTCGCTGGTACCCATGACAATGCCTTCGTTGAACGCCCAGGTTACGGCATTGGTGTAGAACTTTCCAGCAGACACATCCTGGAACGGGTTCTCCAGACCTTCCACGCTGGGCATGCCGGCGACGCGGTATAGGATGGTTACCACCTGACCGCGGGTGACCTTGCCATTTACGGAGAAGATGGTCTCGGAGACGCCGTTCATATAGGTGTTGCGGACCATGAAGTCCACACCCTCGTGATACCAGGCCTCCTGTGCCACGTCCGTGAATAGGTCGGAAGCACAGATCAGCTTTTCAACCCCGGCCAAAGCAGCCAGAGCAGTCTCCAGAGCCTTATCCGCTTCCTCGGTGGTGACAGCGGCATCGATTGCTTCCCGGGCCTCAGCCAGGATGGCCTTGGCGGCCTCCTTCTGCTCGGCATTGTATGCGCTGGTGTCCACAGCGGCCAGCTCAATGAGCGCACGGTACTTAGCGGAAGCCAGGGCGGCCTCCTCGGCCTTCTTCTGGGCCTCTTCTGCCTTTTTGCGCTCCTCCTCGGCCTGCTTTTGTGCCTCCTCAGCCTTCTTGCGCTCTTCCTCCGCTTCCTCAGCGGCGACCTGAGCCTTGGCCAGGTAGTCTACCATCTCAGCCTTGATCTCCACGATCTCGGCGTACATTTCGGCAACCTTCTGGGCATACTCGGCAGCCTGGGCGGCGGAAGCTGCGGCTTCCTTGTTGGACTGGGCGGCAGCCTCCTGGGCAGCCTGGGCGGCAGCCTGGGCGTCCTTTGCAGCGGCCTGGGCGGCTTCAGCAGCCTCCTGGGCAGCCTGGGCTTCGGCAGCGGCCTTCTCAGCGGCTTCCTTATCCTCAGCGGAGGAGGCGGCAGCCTCTTCGGCCTTGGTTTGCGCCTCTTCGGCCTTAGCTTGGGCCTCGGCAGCGATGCGGGCGGCTCCCTCAGCGGCGGCCTGAGCGGCCTGGGCCTTTACCTGAGCCTCGGCGGCGGCAGTGGCGGAAGCGGCAGCTTCTGCGGCAGATGCAGCGGCCTCAGCAGCGGAGCCGGCGGCAGCAGATGCGGACTCGGCAGCGGCGCGGGCCTTCTCGGCAGCCTTAGCAGCCTCGGCGGCAGCGGCCTTGTTGGATTCTTCGGCGGCGGCGGCAGCGGACTCGGCAGCCTTCTGAGCAGTCTTGGCGCTCTCCTGAGCCTTCTCAGCCTCTGCCTGGGCGGCTTCGGCAGCGGCCTGCGCAGTCTCGGCCTTGGCTTGAGCCTCTTCGGCCTTCTGCTGGGCGGCCTCGGCGGCCTCGCGGTTCTCGCCTGCCTCGGCGGCGGCAGCTTCAGCGGCCTTGTGGGCTTTCTCAGCCTCAGCCTGAGCAACTTCAGCGGCAGCCTGCGCGGCCTCAGCTTTGGCCTGGGCAACTTCGGCAGCCTTCTGAGCTGCTTCAGCAGCGGCTGCAGCATCTCCAGCCTGCTTCAGCAGATCGTCCACCTCCGTCAGGTAGGCGTAAGCCTGCTCAGCCTTCAGCAGCGTTTCATAATTGGCAACCAGAGCCTTCAGCTCCTCGGGCAGGGCGTCGTAGGCGGCGCGGGCAGCCTTGAGCGCTTCCTTGCTCTCCAGGGTCACGAAACCAATCCCGTCAATCAGCAGTTCCACCTGGTCAGCCAGTGCCAAATAAGCGGCCTCGGCAGCTTCCAGGGTCCCGTAATTGGAAACCAGCTCTTTCTGATCCGCAGGCAGGTTGTCATAGGCAGTCCGGGCGATGTCGATAACAGCCTTGCTTTCCGCGGTGATGGGAGTGCCAATGGCATTGATCCGCTCTTCAACCTCCTCCACTGTGGGAATCCGCACTGTGACGGTGGTAGATGCAATTTCCTCTTTGCTCTTCGTATAGGAAACCTGATAGACATCCGCCTGATCGGCGCACAGCAGGCCGTTGTTATCCGCGCCCAGTAGTCCGGTGTATGCATAAAGCTCCACTTCACACATGCCCATCAGGCTGGGTGCGCGGTCCACATACAGGCGGTAAACCTGAGCCTGCGTCAGATTCTCCGCTGCAATTTCCCGGGTGACCTCACTGCTTGTGTTGTCGGTGACAGTATCCAGGTCTTTCCAATAGCCGCCGTTCGTCAGGGTCAAGGTTTTTTGCACGTCAGACATGGCCATAAAAGCCTCTTCCGTAATGCCGGAATCCGGATCCAGAACCTGGAGGCGATAGTCCTTGGCATTGTACGAGGCATACATGGAGCCTGCCATACCGGCGTGGGCAACATACCACTGACCCACCACGGCGGGGCGCTCCAGCACAAAGCCTACCCAACCGCTGTTACCATAGACATACCAGAGATCTGCGTGATTCCCATTGAACAGCTGATTGGGGGATCCATGATAGGAGCTCCGGGAGACCATAATTGAGCCTGCATGCAACGCCACATTGGTATCGGTATCCAGCTCTCCCAGGGTGTTTTCTCCACTGCCAAAGGTGTAAGCATTTCCCTGAGAATCCGTAATGGACACCCGCACACCCGCTGGAGCTGCGGATTCCAAGGCCAGATATTCTGCATCCACCCAGTCTGCATCCAGCAATGCAGACAGCTTGTTTCCTCCCGGGGTGTGGGCCTGGGCATAGCTCTCATCCAGCAGCTCCAGAAGCTGATACACAGCGCCGTCCTGGGGAACCTCCAGCTCCCCCACGTCATCCCGCACCACTACAGGCCGCTGACCGCCATAGCGGAAGCCCTGTTCGGCAGGGCCATAGCCCCACACCTGAAGAGAAGACAGCATGCACATCTGTGTATCCATAACCAGCCGGACATATCTTGCATGGACCGTCTCCGGCAGTACCAGTTCTGTGGCACTGGGAGAAAGATCTCCAAACACCAGGGCGGTGGTGAAGGTCTCCCCATCCACAGACGTCAGAATGCTGCCCTCCACCAGATTATAGAAGTCATACCAGTCGCCATAATCCGCAAAAACCAGCTTTGTGACGGGTTGTACGCTCCCCATATCCAGCTCCATATACTTGCCCTCTGAGATCGTCATGTAGGGCTCGTCCTTCGCGTACAGGCAGCTTTCCAGCTTGCTGATCTCTTCCGGTATTTCTGTTGTGTCAAAATAGTGTTCCATGGCTGCCTTCAAGGCCCCTTCGGCTGTATTGCCGGTCAGATCCAGTTTGGAGCCGCTCCAATCCCACAAATGGGCGTTCGCATATGCGTCATCGCCCTCAGCAGGGGTCAGTGTATGGATGTTGCTGCCGCTGATGTCGAAGTTATGCAGCTTTGTCAGATCCGAAATGTCCAAGGATGTCATCTGGGTACCGGGCAGGTACAGATTCTCCAGGTTTTCACAGCCGGAGAGGGTAACAGTCAGGTCCGGCCACGTCTTTAGCTCCACATCGACCAGCGCGATACAATCGGTCAGATTCAGGGAACTCAGCTCCTTGGGTAGCATATCAGAGGTAATGGCGGTCAGATCTGTTCCAGAGGCGTTCAATTCTGTGATTCCGGGAATCAGGGTCAGGCCCTCCAGGCTCTTAACGGGCAATCCGGACAGGTCCAGAGGGCCGGAATATGCCAAGACTTCCCGGTAGGTTTCGCCCGCCTGCTCTTGAAGTGCTGTACGGAGCGCCGCGTCAGGGACGTGCGTAGCGCCCACCGGACCATCCAAATCCACAGGCTCGCCGCTGATAAAGTCATAGGTCACAGGCTCAGACCGGTTTCCCTTGTAATCTGTAAGGGTCACTGTCAGGCTGGTCATGCTGTCGGGCAGCAACTGGAAGGCGGCCCAGTCGTTGTTGCTCTCCCTGTGGCTCCGGATGCCTCTGGTATAGCTGTCGCTACCGTAGCCCTTTGGTGTTGTATAGGTCAGGTCCATGGCATACCAGTCGGCGCAGGCGACGGGTGACGTCAACTTGTGACCGGTCATGGGGCCGTCGTAGGGTACGCAGTAGCTGTCGTCCAGCTCGCCGTCGTAGGCCTTGGCGGAGCCGCCCACGGGGGTCACCTGCATCTCATATTCCTTGCCGTCTGCCTCGGCGCCGGCGGGTACATCCACAACCGCGCTGGTCTCGCCGGCAGCGGCCTGGGCCGTATAGATCTTGCCGGTGGCGGGCACATAGACGGAGATGTCCGTAGCTGCGCCGCTGTCTGCAGGGGTGAAGCTGACGGTCAGGGCGCCGTCGGCCGCCTCTACAGTCAGGCCGGTGACAGCCTTGCTGTAATCGTAGGTCGCAGTGGCGGCTTCCGACTCGGAGCCATCGGCGCCGACTGCAGTCACCTTGATGGTCACGACGCCCTGGGCGTCATAGATGTTCTTGATGTAGTAGATCTCGTCGTAGATACCGCCCATGTACTGCTCTACCCCGTTGATTACGGCATAGACGTTGTACTGCTTCACGGAATCGTACTCGCCCAGATCCCAGGACACGACCATCTCGTTCGTATCATAGGCCTTGTCAATGGTGAGGCCGGTGGGAGCATCGGGGGTCAAATTCTGACCGGAGGTGTACTTCAGCTGGCCGATGTGCATCTGGTAGTTCTCAGAAGCGCCCTTGAAGTACAGGCCGATCATGGCAATGGACTCGCCGGTGTAAGCGGACAGGTCCGCCGTGGAGGTGACCCAGCCGTCGGAGGCGGCAACGGTGTTGTCCAGGGGGATCTCGGTGACGGTGTAGGTATTGTTCTCGGTGTTGATGTCCTTGGCGAACACAACGCCCAGGCTCATGGCCACGTTGTCATCGGAGGTCTTCTGGAAGGTCAGAGCCAGCTTGCTGGCATCCGTCACATCCAGGTTGGTCTTGTACAGATGCATGAAGTTATCGGCATCCACCTTGCCATAAACGGCCAGAGAGGAACCGCCGTTGTAGGGGTTCACCAGGTCGAAATCGAACTCTCCGTAGGTGGTAGAGCCTTCCACCAGGGTGCCCTCCTTCCACTGAGCGCTCAGACCCTTCTGATAGCCGGTACCATAGTCGTACTCCGCCTGAAGAGCCGTGCCCTCAGACTGGAACCAGAACTGCCAGGTGGGCAGGATGTCCTGGATGGAGATGTTGGCCCACTCATGGGTGTTGGAGATTTCGCCGTCCACGGCGTAGACCAGGCCGTGACCGGTGTTGAAATTGGTGACGAAGGTGTCGCCGTTGACCACAGAGCGCTCGGTCACCAGGCTGGCAATGCCAGGCATCTGATTGGTGCCACTGCCATTGGTCTTACCCACAGCAGTAACCGTGTCCGTAATGGGGGTGGCGTCTGTGGGATTCCCGGAAGAGCCAGTGAACCAGGCCCGCTCACGGACAGCGCTCATCCACTGGAAGTCATCGTTCTCCCGGCGCATCTCCTTACCGTTGCCGAAGTCCTCGTCAATGCCGGCATGGACAAAGTCAGTGCCCAAGGTGGCAATGGAGCTGACAATCTCACCGTCCTGCCACATCTTGGAGAAACTATTGTTCCAACGGTTGCCGCCAGCCTCAAAGCCGCCGTACACCGCATCCATGCCGTACTTCTCCACTTCGCTGACCGCGCCGGAGGTGCTCCAGCCGTAATCCTTGAAGAAGGAGTCGGCCGCACCGGCGTCCATCATCTGGGTATCGATGCTGCCGCCGGCGTTGTAGTACTGGACGTACAGGCCGCCCTCGTCCCGCAGGTACTTCAGGAAGGCAGCCAGCTCCTCCTTGGCTGTGCCGGAGGGGCTGTCAGAGCCTTCCAGATTCATATACCAGCCATCGAAGCCATAGTACTTGGTGATCTCAATCAGCTTGTCTGCATAGGGGAAGCCGCCGTTCTCATCTCTCTGGATGAGAGTCCGCCAGGACTGGTAGGCCCGGGGCAGGAAGATGCAGCCCAGGGACAGAACGCCGTTCTTGTGGGCGGCGTTGGTATAGGCGGCGTTGGGCAGGTTCATCATACCGAACTCGAAGGAACGGGATTTCCAGGCATTGGGATTCACCCGCTCATCGTCTACATTCCACAGCTCCATGGGGGTGGTGGCTGTGGTCTGGCCGTGCCAGGGGGCGTAGTAGTCGATGTACTGCCAGAAGTTGAAGCAGTATTCGCTGAACTCGTTGGTGTACGAGGTGCCGCCGAAGAAGGCGTTGCCATAGTCGCCAGCCAAGGTCAGGTACTTCACCTCCGGGTTCAGGCTGGGGTTGGCCTGAGTGGCTGCAACCGCTTCAATGCGGTTCTGCAGAGGCACCCGCGCCCGCAGAAGCTCCGCGTCCGGGTCCGTCGCCGGATCCCAGGACAGCAGGTCCTCGGCCCGGTAACCGTGGGATGTGGGCTCGTTGTCCGCCAAAGCGCTCTCGCCCCGGTAGGGCAGAGTGTCACCGGCAAAGGCAATGGTGGGGCACAGAGAGACCACCATGGCGATCACCAGGACGAAGGACAAAAGCCGTTTCAGATGGTTTTCCTTCATTTGTGTATTGCTCCCTTCAAATTTTATTTCACGCGCTGCAGTTTTCGGGCTGCAGCGTTGAAAACAAAGTTATGTAACCGGCTGACGTTACTTAAATTGTAACACGAACCCACATGTTCTGCAACACTTCTTCCAGAGTCTTTGAAAACTTTGTGAGGATCCCACAAATCACACCTGGCGAATTTGTTGAAAATGCAAAAACGGCCAACCGGCCCGAGTTCTATTTCAGACAGACTCCAGCCCTTTTTCCGGCAGACAACTGGATGTCCGCTTCCAGGGCGGGTCATAGAAGGAAGCCGATGTACGCCTCTACGGGGCGTGCCGTGGTTCCCTACCCATCCATCCGAGGCCGCGCCCTGCTAAGTCAGCAGAACTTACGTTTTCTGAATCGGCCCTGCCACGGTCTGTAACCGATCGCCGTTCCTCATTCGCCACGGCTGCGCCCTATCTTCTGAGATGCATCCACTTGCATTTTCCCTCAATCTATGATACTGTGTAACATAATAGACGAATTTCAAATGCAGGTCCCAACGCCTGCGAGGAGTGTGACCCCCTGTGCAAAAAAACAACAATGTTGGCTCCCCCGCCTGCCCGGCAGACTTGAAATATGGCAACCGCATCCAGGTCATTGAGACCTTTCTGTCCGGCGGTGTGTGCAGCACCAACGATATTTCCGCCACCATTGGCCTCAGCCGGCAGACTGTGATGAAGTCCATTCAATTTTTTCTGCGAAGCGGCCTTTTGATCTCCGTTGGAAAGGGCGACTCCACCCACGTGGGCGGTAAGCGGCCGGAGCTCTTTGCCCTCTCACCAGAGAAATACTTCCTATGCATCACCCTGTGGCCTCAGGAGCTGCGGCTGCACCTGTTTACCATCGGCCAGCAGCTAAAGGGCCAGATCTGCCTGTCCCGTCCCCTTCCCCCGGACCCGAAAGCGGCCATGGACCACGTGGGCCGCCTTTCTGTGGAGCTGTTGGAACAGTATCAAATCCCTCCGGAAAATCTCTGCGCCGTCAGCGTCTCCACCGCAGGTACGGTAGACTATAAAACCGGCCGGCTGAAATACAGCTCCCAATCGCCTGCATGGGGCACCGACGTCCCCCTGGTGTCCTATTTGCAGCCATACTTTGCCCCCAACACCATGATTTTCCTGGAAAATGCCGGCAAAATGACAGCCCGGCCTTTTCTCCTGGAGAAGGACCTTGCCGGCAAGCGGGTCCTGGTCATTTTTGCCTGCTGGGGCCTGTCCAGCTGCCTCATCGAAAAGGGGCGCATCCTGGGGGGCAAGAATTCCCTCATTGGGGAAATCGGCCACATGATCATCGACCCCAGTGATCCCGAAACCTGCGGCTGCGGCAGCCACGGCTGCCTGGAGCGGCTGGTGAGCGTAGACCGGGTCCGCAGTATTTTGCAGCAGCAGGCGGCACATTTCCCCGGGTCTTCCCTGCTGCAGAGCGATCCGGAGCAAATCACCATCCCCCAGGTATTTGCCGCCTCCAGCCAGGAGGACCCTCTGGCCCGTTACCTGGTCGATTACCTGGCCCGGGCCTTTGCTGCGGCTCTCAGAAACATTTCCCTGGTTTTTGACCCGGATCTCATTGTGTTTCAAGGCGATTACGCCTGGGCCGACCCGTACTTTGACCAGCGGCTTCGGGGAATCCTCCGGGAATTCCAGTACTTTCCTCCGGAAGGACCCTTTGAAATTCACTATGACCAGCGTCCCCTGGCGGAAATGGATGTTTTGGGCTCCTACACCGCATTGACCCGCCGGTACTTTGCGACTCCCGCCCTTTACCAGGAATCTGATCCGGGATAGGGACTCGCCAGAGAATGGACTTTCGCCCTGATTTGACAGGCTACCCGAAAAATGCTTCATCTTTTTTTGTTTTCGCTATTGACACCATCTCAGAATTCAGCTATTATACACATATAGTGATATTTCCCAAAATATAAAAAGCAAGGTGATTGTTTATGTCCGCTCTGTCTTTATCCTCTAACGAATTCTGCATCCTGAACCTCCTCTGGTCAGAAAGCCGCGCCATGACCCGTCCGGAGATTTTGGAAGCACTTCCGGACAAGGATTGGAATCCCAATTCTATCCACCTCATCCTCAACAACATGATTAAAAAAGGTGTCCTTCAGGTGGTGGGCGTCGCGCGCTGCGGGCGCGGCTACGGCCGGACCTATGCCCCCACCCTCTCCCAGACAGAATACGCCGCTGCCCAGGCTCTGGAGGCTACCCCGGATATGACGGTCAGCGACCGGCTGCTGGGTGTGGTCGCTGCTCTGGTCGATAAAAAGGGAATCGATGCCCAAACCATTGCCGAGCTGGAGCAAATGCTGGAGGAAAAACGCAAAGAGTTAAATGTCTAATGGATTTGAATGAACTTTCCTTCTGCATGGGGTTGATTTGCTTTTCCCTGGCGGTCATTTTGGGTAGCTGTCTGGTTTTATGCACCAAAGGCCGTTCCTTTTGGCTGCTGGGATTGGTCTTTGGATTGGGATTTCTGCGCTTTTTGCTCCCGGTGGAGTTTCCCCATACCCGCGTAATCTGTTGCTGGCATGTGTATCCTTCTATCATATCCCTGCTCTGGCAGGAGCTATGGCCCGGACTTTCCCTGGGCCGGGGGCTTCTGATTCTGTGGTGCGTTGGGTCCGTGGGGATGCTTTGCCGGTTGGCGGTCACCCTGTACCGGCAGCACCGGATTGTGCAGCTGTGCCAGCTTCCTCAAGAGGGGTCGCAGCTCCACCAGCTATGTTGCCAGGCTGCCCGGGAGGCTCAGTGCAGCAAACCAGTCTCTGTGGGAATCTCCTGCCGGGTCTCCACCGTGATGATGGTGGGATTTACAAAGCCAGTGATCCTGCTCCCGCCGCAATCCATGCAGCTGCCTGCTTCGCAGCTACATTGCATTCTGCTTCATGAGCTGTACCATTACCGAAGCCGGGACCTGTGGTGGAATCCTCTGGTGTATCTGTTCAAAAGCAGCGTAGATCAAATTTTGGAGCTTCGGTGTGACAAGCATGTGTGTAGCCGGCTCTCCAAAATGGAACAGCTCCAGTACTCCTCCGCGCTCCTGGAAATATTAAAAATCGGAAAAACCTCCTCTCGCTCTTTGGCTGCCAAGTATTTGGGGATTCCCTCCAAATCCCGGCTGCGCCAGCGCTTCCGCCTGCTGTTGCAGCGTGAGCGCCGTCCGTCCAAACGCGCGGTCCTTCCTTGGATCGGGGCAGCGTTATGTATGCTAGTTTTTCTGGGCTCCTATACCGTCATTTTGCAGCCTGGGTTTCCACCACCTGCAATTGAGGGCATAATTGAACGACCGTCTGATGCGAGTCTCACTTACATCTTCCGCAAGGAAGACGGTCAGCTGGAATACTATGTGGAGGGGGAGTTTGTAAAGGAGCTGACCCCAGAAATGCTGTTGCTGCCGCCTTACTCGGATCTGCCCATCATTGACGTCGCAATCGAAGAGGTGCGGTTGGACTCTGTTTGGGGCGGCTAATACACAAAGGCAGGGGTTGTCTCAAAATTTTTGAGGCAACCCTTTTTTGCTTTGCGCTGGAGCAGCAGCGCCTGCCTTCTCTGGAAGCAAGCGTGTAAGCGCGCCTATCCGCCTTGGCCAACCTCCAAAGTTCGCCTGGGTGGATGAACTGCGCTGAAATGGCCCTGCGCCTTTGATCATCTCACAATTCCCATCATGACGTACCAGCAATCGTTTCAGGAACCCGAAGAAAGTGGTGAGCGGCTATGTCCGAACGAAATTCCTACCCCCTCTATACCCAAAACCGGGAGCTCTCCTGGCTCCGATTCAATGAACGTGTGCTTTTGGAGGCCTTGGATGAGCAGGTTCCCCTGCTGGAGCGGCTCAAATTTGTCTCCATTTTCACCAGCAATTTGGATGAGTTTTTCATGATTCGCGTGGGAAGCCTGCTGGACCTGTCCCTGGTCAAGGGGCACGCCCCAGATAATAAAACCGGCCTTTCCCCCAAAGAGCAGCTGGAGGCCATTTTTGCCGCCGTCCAGCCGTTGATTGCGGAAAAGGATGACATCTGCCGGCAGCTTCAGCAGCTCCTGGGGAGCTACGGCATCTGCCGCCTTTTCCCGGGCGATCTGGATAAGGCGGACCAGAAGTATTTGCGGCAGTACTTTCAAAACGAAGTGGACCCCATCCTCTCCCCTCAGATCATCGATGGCCACCATCCCTTCCCCCATTTGGCCAATAAGGTCCTGCACATCGGGGCGCTGCTCCAAAATAAGGGTAAGGTGGTCTTTGGCGTCATTCCCGTCCCCACCTCCCTGCCGGAGACCTTGTTCCTGCCGGGGAGCGAGGTGCGTTACGTTCGTACAGAGGATCTGATTCTCTCCCATGCCGAGCGTATTTTTAAGCCATACGCCATTACGGAAAAGGTGATTTTCTGCATCACGCGCAACGCAGACATTGCACCTGCGGAGGAGGGCTTTGAGGAAGACTTCCGGACCCAAATGAAAAAGCTGCTCCGCCAACGGACCAAGCTGGCTCCCGTGCGGCTGGAACTGAGCTGCCCAATCTCCAACCACTTCATTCAGTATTTTTGTGAAAAGCTTCAGCTGGGGAAAAAGCAGCTCTATGTCACCTCTTCCCCCATGCAAATGCATGACGTCTTCTCCCTGCAGGACCGGCTGCCCCCGGCTCTGCGCCAGGAGCTGACCTATCCCCCCTTCCAGCCGCAGCCTCCCGCCGGAGTCCTGCCCAAGGAGAGCATGCTGCGCCAGGTCATGAAGCGGGATGTGCTGCTGTCCTATCCCTACGAAACCATGGAGCCCTTCCTGCAAATGCTCCGGGAGGCCGCCTCGGACCCGGCGGTCCTGTCCATCAAAATTACAATCTACCGCCTGGCCAGGCAGGCCAAACTGGTGGAGTATCTTTGCGCTGCAGCAGAAAACGGCAAGGACGTCACCGTGATGATTGAGCTGCGGGCCCGGTTCGACGAGCAAAACAACATCGACTGGTCCCAGCGTCTGGAGGAGGCCGGCTGCCGGATTCTCTATGGCTTCGACTCCTATAAGGTTCACTCCAAAATCTGCCTGATCACCCGCCGGGAGCGAAATGGCATCGCTTACATCACACAGGTGGGCACCGGCAACTACAATGAGAAGACGGCCAGGCAATACACAGACCTTTCGTATATCACATCCAACCGGGAAATCGGCATGGATGCCAGCGCCTTCTTTAAGGATCTGGCCATTGGAAACCTGGAGGGTACCTACCACCGCCTGCTGGTGGCCCCCAACTCCA
>OJOU01000399.1_pt1 | contig 18039 bp, 19 predicted proteins | sample 1598291 | NCBI WGS metagenome assembly OJOU01 (sample SAMN03922470, study PRJEB24848) | human gut metagenome | isolation source: stool sample | host: Homo sapiens | place: Germany | collected 2010-11 | reverse complement strand
GTCTCGTGGGCTCGGAGATGTGTATAAGAGACAGCTGTAAGCAACCAAAGGTTCTAACCTCCCCACCCTCTGAATATACTTTTTATGTAGCTGTACAGACAGTGTTATATAGAAGAAGGACGATACATATGTGTGGAGAAGATATATTGCATCTGCTTCCCGTCAGGATCAGGTGCATGGTTGAGAAGCTGAGGCTTGATTATGGGAGACTGTGGGAGATACGTCTGAGGGTGAATAGTCCCTTTATACTTAGATACGAGGACTCGGAGATATATGTTGATTCCTGCGGATCAAGAACCTGTAATATGAAGGATGCGTACATAGTGACTGCCAGGGATGTGAACGACACTCTGGAATGTATCTGCAATCATTCCCTGTATGCCTATGAGGATGAGATACGTCAGGGCTTTATCACCGTGTGCGGTGGACACAGGGTAGGAGTTGCGGGCAAGATCATACTCGATGGAACAAGGATCAAATGCATCAGACACATATCATTTCTAAATATCAGGGTGGCACATGAGATCAAGGGATGCAGCGGTGATGTCCTGCCATACATATACGGTGATGGCAAGCTGATGAACACGCTCATAGTGTCCGCTCCGTGTCACGGCAAGACCACACTGCTCAGGGATATCATAAGAGTAGTGTCAGACGGAGGAATGACAGTTGGTGTGGTTGATGAGAGATCGGAGATAGCGGCGTGCTACAAGGGTGTTCCGCAGAATGATGTCGGCATGAGGACTGATGTTCTTGACTGCTGTCCAAAAGCTTCAGGAATGATGATGCTGGTTCGAACCATGGCGCCTGATCTCATAGCGGTCGATGAGATAGGAGGGCAGCAGGATGTCGATGCCATTTTCGGCGTGATAAACTGCGGATGCCGTCTGCTTGCAACTGCACATGGCTATTCCATGGATGATGTGAGAGACAGGGCAGGGATAAGGCGTCTTGTGGAGAATAGGGTTTTTGAGAGGTATGTCGTGCTTGGAGGCGACAAGGCGGGACAGATCTCTGATATATTTGACGGCCAGGGCAACCGGCTGTGCTGGTACGATTAGATGGGAGGCAGGACATGGTTAAGGCGATAGGGGGATGTCTGATCGTATATGCCTCGTTTATGGTGGGACATGCCATAGGGCAGTTGCATGGGCGCATGGTGAAGGAGATGGAGGAAATGCTGCTCTTCATACAACTGTTCAAGGGGCAGATCATGTATGCCGGATCGGAGCTCCCGGAGATACTCGCCGACAGTGCAAAGCGTCTCAAGGGAAATATTGGTAAATGGGTGAACGGTCTGGCGGAGATGTCTGAGAAGAACAGGGACAGGCCATTTGCAGAATTGTGGACAGACTCACTGGCGATGCTGAGGCGGGACAGTGCCCTGAGCTTGGAGGTGCTGGCGGATGTGGACAGGCTTGGAAAGATAATGGGAGATATGGACGTTGAGGCACAGCTCTCAAGGATAAATCTTGTGGAAGATATAATTACGGACAGATACCAGCGGGAACGCGCCAGAAGTTCCGGGATAAAGAGGCTTGCCAATTCACTTGGGCTGCTTGGAGGCGTATTCATAGTTATATTGCTCATGTAGGTTAAGAGGGAGAGACGATGACGATCCAGATACTTCTAAAAATAGGTGCAGTGGGAATTCTGGTGGCACTGCTCAACCAGATACTAAAACATTCAGGCAAGGAGGAGCACGCCTATCTGCTCAATCTGGCGGGACTCATCATTGTGCTTTCCTGGGTTATCCCGTACATAAGTGACCTGTTTAACGAGATCATGGATATTGTAAATATAGGACAATAAATGAGAGTAGATGTGGGGGTAAATGATGAATCTCATGGCGGTTTCTCTGGCTGCGGTGATCGTGGTTCTGATAGCGGTGAAGATAAAAGAACTGGATTCCGGGTACGGGATCGTGTTGTCCATAGCCGGGTGTGTGATGCTCATGTATTTTGTGGTGAGCAGGTTCAGACTTATAGCTTCGTACATAGACAGGCTGACTGCGTACGTGTCGGTGAATATTTCATATATAGACGTGATCCTGAAAATGATAGGTATAGCGTATATATGCCGATTTTCATCAGATATCTGCAAAGATGCCGGCTGCAATGCCATGGCATCCCAGGTGGAGATGGCGGGAAAGATAACTCTTATTCTGCTCAGTATGCCCATACTCATGGGAGTTATAGATCTGGTGGTGACCATAGTTGAGGGGTAATTTGATAGTGGTGGTGCTGATGCTCTTTATGGGGGTGTCAGTGCCTGATGCGGCAAATGTGTGTAATGAGAGTAAAGTTGAATCATATGATACAGATATCAAATATTGTCCAGAATTTTATGCTGAGAATGAAAAGGAAAATACCACGGAAAGTGACTCTGATATTAACTCAGACATATTCGAGGACGACTCCGTCATCGGAAGCCTCAATGAGATCACAAAAGACAAATCCGACGTGACATTCTACGACATATACGAGTCCCTAAAGAGTGGTGACGTGGATTCCACCATAGACATGGCACTAAAAGTGCTTTCCGACAGTGTCATATACGAGGTCAGGACAAGCAGGGGGCTGGCGCTGCAGATCATAGCGGTGATCGTGCTCGGAAGTACATTTGCCCAGCTTGCGGGAAATATGGGCGAGTATGTATCCGCCCATGGTTTCATGGTTACATACATGGTGCTGTTATCGCTGCTGCTGGGGGATTTCGTCCTAGTGCAGTCCATCGTGCAGGACACCATAGGAGATGTCACGGAGTTCATGAAAGCGTTCTATCCCATGTATGCCTCGTCTGTGTTATATGTGAGCGGTCCGGAGAGTGCCGGATATTCACAGTCGGTCATAATCCTGGTGATATACATTTGCCAGAATGTGATAATAAGGTTCATACTCCCCCTCATCAAATGCGGCGGGCTCATAGCACTCATAAATAATCTTGGAAGCGAGGATTATTTCTCCCGGATGGCGGGGCTTATGAAGAGCCTGGCGGTGTGGGGAATGCGGACAATGTTTGCGGTGGTAACCGGGATAAATGTGGTCAAGAGCATGATAGCACCGTCCATGGACAGGCTTTCAAGAAATGGCATACTCAGGACATTGGGAAAAGGTGCAGGGATGTCCACGGTGAGCGCTGTCATCAGTGTGATGGTGAGCACAGGAGAGTTTATCAGAAACTGTATGGGGATGGCGTGTACGATCATGATAGTCATACTGGCCGCAGTGCCAATGATCAAGATAATCGTCATCATGTTCATATTAAGGTTCATCGCCGCGGTGGTGCAGCCGGTCGGAGACAAAAGATATGCCGAGGCAGCAGGCATCATGGCGGAGACAGTGGAGCTGATGCTGAGGGCGTGCGGAATAAGCGTGATGATGTTCATCATAAGCATAGCCCTGATGTCGGTGAACATATCATAGAACGGATGGAGGATGTGCATGCTTGCTGAGTGGCTGAAAAATATAGTTGTGTGCAGTATACTTTTTTCTGTCGTGCTGTATATTGCCCCGGATCCGAAGATGCGCAGATATGTCCAGTCGGCTGTGGGATTTGTCATGATGATGGTCGTGATAAATCCTGTCATAGGCTGGCTTGGGTATGCGGACAGGATAGAGTTCAATACATACAGTGAATCGCTTGGAATGGACGTGGCCGAGGGCGATGATGAGATGTATGTCAGGGCCATGGAGGAGGTAGTGGAGCGGTTTATATCTGACAATTGTAATGCCGATGCGGTGGTGCGTATAGTCACCAGGGAGGAGCTTGGGATAGACAGCATGGAGATATACATACAGTTTGATAAAGTAGACGCAGACGGACTGAGATCCGCAGTGTCAGAGGAATACGGCGTTGATGAGAACAGGATTACCATCAGGAGGGGCAATACAGATCATATGCAGGAGGGACTGTAGTGGAGGATTCTAAGAAAAAGGGAATATCGGGAATCATGAATATATTGAAGAGCAGCAACAACAGATTATACAAGTTGCTGCTCATTTTGCTGTCAGGGATATGTCTGATGATAGTTGTGTGGCCGGCAAATAACAGCAAGACTGATAAAAATGACCTAAAGAGCGGATGGACCGGACAGTCCGATGAGACAGACGCGGATGTGACCGGTGGAAATGACCGGAATATGTCAGGGGATACTACGGATTATGTGGAGTATATGGAGGAGAGACTCACATCAGTGCTTGAGCAGGTGGACGGAATATCGGATGTGAGAGTGATGATAACGGTCAAGGACAGCGGTGAGAACATAGCACTCAAGGACTCCGGAAGCAGTTCCAGTGAGAACGGCGACAGCAGCCAGAGAAGCGTGTCGGAGGAGACGGTCATGGTGAGTGAGGGCAGTGGGAGCTCGCCGTATGTGGTCAGGTACAGGGAGCCGGAGACCGAGGGTGTGGTTATCATTTGCAAGGGGGCGGAAAATGGCGATACAACGCTGAAGATAACGAATGCAGTGCAGGCATTATTTGACGTGCCGACGCATAAGATTGTGATATTAGAAGCAAATTAATGTGGAGGGACTATGAAGAAATTCAGTGGAAAGAACAGACTGGCGGTCATCGCACTTGCAGTTATGATAGGGGTGGCCGGTTACATGAGCTTTGCGGATGCAGGAAAGGACAAGAAGAAGGAAAAAACTGACAAAAAACAGGTGGAGGTGATCAACTATGAGGATCTCTCGTCCATGGCGGAAAATGAGAACTCACAGGCGGTGAAGGATGAGAATGGCCAGACCGAGGATGTGGAGCTCAATGGCCAGGAGGATGAGATCGGTGACGCTGTACTCACCAGTGCACAGGTGACAAGCAATATGGCCGCGGCAAAGTTGAACCGTGAGCAGAGCAGATCAAGGAGCAAGGAAGCTCTGATGGATGTGATAGGTGATGAGGCACTCAGCGATTCGGCAAAGAAGGAGGCGACAGATACATATGTGAAGCTGAACGATACCATAGAGAAGGAGACAGATGTCGAGACAGTTCTGGCGGCAAAGGGGTATAGCGATGCCATAGTGACGATAAGTGATGAGGCTGTTGACGTGTCGCTGAATGTGGAATCGCTGTCGGATACCGAGAGAGCACAGATAGAGGACATAGTTATCCGAAAAACAGGGTATGATATAAGCAGTGTTGCAATATCTGTCATGGGTGGCAAATAGACAGCGGAAGGATAAGCCGTGAATCGCATATACTTGCAAAATAGCTGCCTTCAGATTATAATAAGATTCAAATAACCCATACGAAACGGGAGGTATGACCATGAGTGATAAGTTGAATGATGATATCGTGATTGAAGGCAGCGCGGTTCAGGATAATTCTTACAATATAGAAGAGAGCAATTCTCTGGGCAAAGTTCAGATAGCGGATGACGTAGTGGCTATCATAGCAGGGCTTGCAGCCGGAGAGGTTGAAGGTGTATACAGACTTACAGGCAACCTTCCAAATGAGCTTGCCTCAAAGTTCGGAAAGAAGAACCCTGCAAAGGGCGTTAAGGTAGAGCTTCTTCCTGGCAAGGTAAAGGTTGATATTGCGATAGAGGTTCTGTACGAGTACAGCATACCATCAGTATCAGGTCAGGTTCAGGATAAGGTCAAGCAGGCTATAGAGACCATGACAGGACTGAGCGTTGAGGAAGTCAACATAAGGATAGCCGGTGTACGTGTTGGAGATGGCAGATAGGATACAGATAAAGCTTTATATAGTGGAGAGGAAGATATGACTAGAAGAGATATAAGAGACAGGATATTCAAGATAGTATTTACACTGGAGTTCAATGACGCTGAGGGCATGCAGGATCAGCTTGATTTTGCATTTGACCCTGAGATGCCGGGAGATGAGGAGGACGATCCGCTTCTGTACGGAATAGTCAGCAATGAGGACAGAGATTATATAACCACCAAGGTTAAGAATATCATCTCTAAGAAAGCAGAGATAGATGAGATCATTTCACAGATATCAGAAGGCTGGAAGCTTCCTCGTATAGGCAAGGAGGAGCTGGCTATATTAAGGCTTGGTGTCTATGAAGTGAAGTACGATGAGAGCATACCGGAGAAGGTCGCCATCAATGAGGCGGTTGAGCTGGCAAAGAAGTATTGTGATGCATCGGCGAGCAAGTTCGTGAATGCACTTCTTGCAAAGCTTGTATCCGGTGATAAGGACAAGAAGGAGAGTGGCGCAGATGCCACAGCAGAATAACATATATACAGTCAAGGAACTCAATGAGAGGATACAGGAGTTGGTCAGCGGCGAGCCGTGGCTTGGCAGTCTGGGAGTTGAGGGAGAGATCACAGGACTCGGAACAGACAAGAGAGGTCATATGTATTTCAGTCTCAAGGATCCCAGCGGAGTTCTGGCGGCTGTTATGTTTGCGGGAAAACAGGTATATGGACTCAAGTTTGCTCCGAAGAACGGAGACAAGGTTCATGCATTTGGTCATATTGATGTCTTCGTGAGAGACGGAAAGTATCAGCTCTATGTAGACAGGCTGGTGCGTGTGGGTGACGGCGAGGTGAATGCCAAGCTGGAGAGACTCATAGCCAGACTGGACGGCATGGGGCTGTTTTCGCAGGAATACAAGAAGCCTATTCCCGCCTATCCGAGGCGTATTGGTATAGTGACGGCGGGGGCAAAGGCTGCGATAAGCGATATCCGTGCAGTGGCAAAACGGAGGGATCCGTATGCCCAGCTCTATTGTTATCCTGCGACCGTGCAGGGACAGTATGCGGCGGCGGATATATCCAGAGGAATCGAGATACTTGATTCCATGGGGCTCGACCTCATCATCGTCGGAAGAGGCGGAGGTTCCAAGGAGGATCTGTGGGCGTTCAATGAGGAGCAGGTGGCATGGGCCATATTCAATGCGGAGACACCTATCATATCGGCTACGGGGCATGAGATAGACACCACAGTTGCGGACATGGTTGCGGACAGGAGAGAATCCAATCCGTCCACGGCTGTCATGCATGCGCTTCCGGTGGTGGCAGAGACAGTTGCCGGATTTGACAGGAGACTTGAACAGCTCACCATGCTGATATCCGGCAGGATAGACAGACTTGCGAGGAGTCTGGATGGATATGACAGGCAGCTCAGACTCTTAAGTCCATCCGGAAGAATGGACAGTCAGAGGCAGCAGCTTGACAGAATAGAGAAACAGATAAATGAGCTGATGGCGGATAAGATAGAGGACAGATCTATGCGCTGCGACAGACTTCATGATAGGATGAAGAGCGCGATGGTCAGAAAGTACGACATGACAAGGAATGCCCTTGCGGTCATGACGGAGAGAATACATGGCCTTTCGCCTACAGCTAAGCTCATAAATGGATTTGGATATATTTCATCGGATGGTGAGCCTGTCAGATCTGTGGTAGGGATCACACCTGGGGATGATATAGAGATAACTCTTCATGATGGAAGAATACAGGCGGTCGTGGCTGACGTGACCGGGCAGGAGGAATAGATATGGCAGAAGATACACAGAATATGGATACAGCGGACACTCTTCAGGATGTGTCCATAGAGGAGGCTCTTGCCAGACTTGATGAGATAGCGGCTGCGCTTGAGAATACTGATACGGGGCTCAAGGAGTCCATGGAGCTTTATTCTGAGGGCGTCCAGCTCATAAACAGATGCAGGAATTACCTGTGCGATGTTGAGAAAGAGATGATAACACTTTCGGGTCAGGAGGAAGCATGATAGATAAACTTATAGCGGAGAAGGCGGTAAGGATCAACGATATAGTTGAGAGCTATCTGCCACCTGCAGACGGATTTAACAGGACAGTGTGTGAGGCCATGGCGTACTCGGTAGAGGCGGGTGGAAAGAGGCTTCGTCCAATGCTCATGGAGGAGACATACAGGCTGTTCGGTGGCAAATCAGAGGTTATAAAGCCGTTCATGGCTGCGATAGAGATGATACATACATATTCACTCATACATGACGATCTTCCGGCTCTGGACAATGACGATTACAGGCGCGGAAGAAAGACATCCCATGTGGTATTTGGCGAGGCGATGGCCATTCTTGCGGGGGATGCGCTGCTCAATTATGCATATGAGACCGCATGTAAGGCATTTGGCATGGGTGAGGATATACATGCTGTGGCGTCTGCGATGTGTGTGCTTGCGCAGAAGCCGGGTATAAACGGCATGATAGGCGGTCAGGTCGTCGATGTGGAGATGACCGGCAAGGAGCTCTCAAAGGAGCAGCTTGAATATGTGTATGAGAACAAGACCGGAGCCCTCATAGAGGCATCCATGATGATAGGCGCGATACTTGCGGGGGCAGACGAGGCTAAGGTTGCGGCGGTACACAAGATAGCATCGGACGTCGGCATGGCATTCCAGATCCAGGACGATATTCTGGATGTCTGTGGAGACAGTGCGCTCCTTGGAAAGCCGACGCTGAGTGATGAGGAGAATGGCAAGGTTACATATGTCACGATACATGGAATTGATGAATCCAGACGTTATGTGACTGAGCTGTCGGAGAGAGCAGTAAGAGAATTGGAAGAGATAGGCGGGGACAATGAGTTTCTGAAGGAATTGGTCATCTGGCTGATAAACAGGGATAAATAGGACTCCTCTCGTGGTGTGCATATGAATATACTGGATAGAATAAATAAACCAAACGATATAAAGGATATAGACAGGGAAGATCTGCCGGAGCTGGCGGATGAGATCAGAGAATTTCTGGTGTCGCATGTGAGCGAGACCGGTGGACATTTGGCTCCGAATCTTGGATGCGTGGAACTTACAATGGCACTTCACAGGGTTCTGGATTTCCCTGAGGATAAGCTTATATGGGATGTGGGACATCAGTCCTATGTCCACAAGATACTGACGGGCAGGAAGAATGAGATGGGCACTCTCAGACAGTTTGGAGGAATGAGCGGTTTCCCGAAGGCCAGTGAGAGCCCGTGCGATGCGTTCAATACAGGACACAGCTCAACATCAATTTCTGCTGCGCTCGGAATGGCGTGCGCCAGAAGTATCAAGGGTACAAATGAGAAGATTGCCGCAGTGATCGGAGATGGCTCCTTCACAGGTGGTATGGTATATGAGGCCATGAATAATATGGCGGATATCAAGACCGGTTGCCTTGTTGTGCTGAACGATAACAATATGTCCATCGATCGGAATGTTGGCGGCATGTCCACATATCTCAGCAAGATACGTGTTGGGCAGCAGTACAATGATTTTAAGGGTAACGTGGAGAAGATCCTCATGAAGATTCCTGTGGCTGGAGAGCATCTTGCCAGAGGGCTGAAGAAGTCAAAGGATTCCATCAAGCAGATATTTGTGCCGGGTATGTTCTTCGAGGAGCTGGGTGTCACATATATAGGACCTATAGACGGACACGATATAGATGTGATGGAGGCCACTTTCCGCAAAGCGCTTAAGCTCAACAGACCGATCCTTGTGCATGTGAAGACTGTGAAGGGCAAGGGTTATACCCATGCCGAGAGACACCCGAGCTATTTCCACGGCATTGATCCGTTTGATATACAGACAGGAAAGGTCATGAAGGACAGGAAGGTCATGACAAACACAGGAGTGTTTGCCAGAAAGCTGGTGGAGCTTGGTAAGGCTGATCCAAGGATAACGGCCATAACGGCTGCCATGGGCAAGGGAACAGGAGTGGCGGCATTTGCCGCGGAGTTCCCGGACAGGGCTTTTGACGTGGGCATTGCGGAGGAACATGCGGTGACGTTTGCCGCGGGACTTGCTACGTCGGGACTGGTGCCTGTGGTTGCGATATACTCGTCATTTTTGCAGAGGGCATATGATCAGATCTTACACGATGTGTGCCTGCAGAAGCTGCATGTCATATTTGCCATTGACAGGTCAGGGCTTGTCGGTGCAGATGGCGATACACATCAGGGCATATTTGACACTGCGTTTCTGTCACATATTCCGAACATGACCATCATTGCGCCGAAGAACAGATATGAGCTCACCAGAGCGATGGAGTGGGCTGTTGCTTACGATGGTCCGGTTGCGCTCAAGTATTCCAGAGGAGAGGCTTATTACGGACTTAAGGAATACAATGCGGATATTGAGTATGGCAGGAGCGAGATGATCCACAGGGGACAGAAGCTTGCCATAGTGGCTGTTGGGAACATGGTCCAGGAGGCCGAGAAGGTGTATGACAGACTGCTGGCCGATGGAACAAATGTCACATTTGTCAATGCAAGATTTCTGAAGCCGATAGATACTGATATGATAGATGAGCTCAGCAGGGATCATGAACATATAGTGGTTATTGAAGAAGAGATAAAGCATGGCGGATACGGATCTCTGGTCGAGGAGTATGTCATGGACAGACACCTTGATGTGGATGTGACAGTGTGTGCCATTGAGGATACATTTGTACAGCATGGAAGCGTGGAGGAGCTCAGGAGGATGCTGAAGCTTGACGCGGATTCGCTGTATGACAGGATAAAACATATAATATTGACAGATTGTACAGAATAAGAGGAAGACAGATGAAGAAGAGACTTGATGTTCTCCTTGTAGAACAGGGACTGGCAGATTCACGAGAGAAGGCGAAAGCCATCATCATGTCAGGAATAGTGTATGTTGACAATAACAAAGAGGATAAGGCCGGCACGACATTTGACGAGACTGCTAAGATAGAGGTCAGGGGCAACACCCTCAAATACGTGAGTCGTGGAGGCCTGAAGCTTGAGAAGGCTATGGATCATTTCGGCGTGGAACTTGCGGGTAAGGTGTGCATGGATGTAGGTGCTTCCACTGGTGGTTTTACCGACTGTATGCTGCAGAATGGTGCGGTGAAAGTGTATTCCGTTGACGTGGGTCATGGACAGCTTGCATGGAAGCTCAGAAATGACGAGAGAGTTGTCTGTATGGAGAAAACAAATATACGATATGTCACACCTGAGGATATTGACGATAAGATTGAATTTGCTTCGATAGATGTGTCATTTATATCTCTTACAAAGGTGCTTCCAGCGGTAAAGGAGCTGCTTACGGATAGTGGAGAGATCGTGTGCCTTATCAAGCCGCAGTTCGAGGCGGGAAGAGAGAAGGTCGGCAAGAAGGGCGTTGTCAGAGAGCTTTCAACCCATATTGAGGTTGTGGAGATGATAGTCGGTTATGCCAGAAGCATAGGATTCCGCACACTGCACCTCAGCTATTCACCTATAAAAGGACCAGAGGGCAACATAGAATATCTGCTCCACATATCAAAGGACGAGTCGAAGACGGATGAGGAATTCGACATAAAGGCTCTGGTGGAGGAGTCCCACAACGAACTGAACAAGTCATAGAGGATACGATATGAAGAATTTTTATATAGTATATAACCCGGATAAGGATGAGGATAATCGTATAACGTCGGAGCTCACAGCGTATATTGAATCGCAAAATGGTGCGTGTAAAGCCATGGACTGCTACAGCTTCAGTGCATGTGACAAGCAGCGGGTCACGGATGAGCTAGAGAGCTTTGACTGTATACTTGTTCTTGGAGGGGATGGAACACTCCTCAATGTGGCATCCAGTGCCAGCCATGTGGAGATTCCTCTGTTCGGGATAAATCTTGGAACGGTGGGATTCCTCACTGAGGGGGAGATCACCAACTGGCAGACCATCATAGACAGACTGCTTGCGGATGCTTATTCCATGCAGGACAGAATGATGATCAGGGGAACAGTCAGAACAGGAGACGGCAAGGAGTGCAGGAAGAGGGCACTCAATGATATAGTTATCAGCAGGGCAGGATTTTCAAGACTTATAGGTCTTGATGTCTATGTAAATGGAAGCTTTCTGAATGCCTATGAGGGAGATGGAATCATCATATCGACCCCTACTGGCTCCACGGGTTACAATCTCTCAGCAGGAGGTCCGATCGTGGATCCTATGGCAAGACTGATGATCATCACTCCGGTATGTCCACATTCGCTGACTTCGAAGAGTATTGTGCTTCCTAGTGACGCAAAGGTTTCAATAGAGATCGCCAAGAAGAGGAAGACGCAGGACACCGAGGCGATAGTTTCATTTGACGGTGGAAATGATTTCGAACTGGCAGCAGGCGATGTCCTTGATATATGCGTGTCACAGAGAACCACGCAGCTCGTAAAGGCGAGTGACGTGAATTTCTACGAGATACTTAGAAACAAGCTTGGGGGAAAGTGATATGAAACAGAAGCGACAGGCGATGATTTTGTCGATAATCGAACAATATGATATAGAGACCCAGGATGAACTGCTGGAGAAGCTGGCCGAGGCGGGTTTCAATACGACCCAGGCCACCATATCGAGAGATATAAGAGAGATCAACCTCACCAAGGTTGCCGTGGCGGGTGGCAGGCAGAAGTACACTCTGGGAAAGTCGGCAACACATGAGTCCATAGAGTCGTACAGAAAGGTTCTCGGGGCTGGCATATTATCCATGGTGCCGGCGGAGAATCTGATAGTGATCAAGACAGTGTCGGGCATGGCTATGGCAGTTGCCGCAGCACTTGACAATGTGGAGATAAATGGACTCCTCGGAAGTATAGCCGGGGACGACACCATATTTCTGGCGGTCAGAAGCCGGGAGATGACCGATTCGGTCATGAAGACGATAGATAAGATGCAGAGATGACAGCTCTCTGTAATATGTTATGTGTAATAAAGTCTGTGCGTCAACAGGAGGATACAAATGTTACTTAATGTACATATCAAGAATATTGCACTCATAGACGATGCAAATGTTAATTTTACCGATAATCTCAACATACTTACCGGTGAGACCGGTGCGGGTAAGTCCATAATCATGGGAGCCCTGAAGATTGGTATGGGAGATAAGCTTCCGAAGGATATAGTCAGGGAGCCTGACAAGGAGGGCTTCTGTCAACTGCTTTTCCTGGTGGATGATCCCCAGGTGATTGAGCAGATCAGAGATCTGGGAGTGGAGCCATCGGAGGATGGCGAGATACTCATCACGCGGAGAATAAATAATTCCAGAACCATCAACACTATAAATGATATGGCGGTGACCGCCGCAAAGCTCAGGGAGGTATCTGCGCTTCTCATAGATATGCACACGCAGCACCAGCAGCAGACGCTCCTTAAGAAAGCGGAGCATATGAAGCTTCTGGATAAATATGGCAGAGCATCCATAGATCCCCTGAAGCAGAAGGTTGCAGAGTGTCACAGAGAGTACGTCACACTCAGGCGTGAGATGGACGAGCTCTCGATGGATGAGGCGGAGCGGAGCAGAAAGGTAGAATTCCTCAAGTATCAGATCGCGGAGATCGAGTCAGCAAATATAAAGACTGGTGAGGACGAAGATGTTGAGCATCAGTACAACAGGATGGTCAATTCACGCGATATAGTTGCGGCAGCTTCGGATGTATACAGCGTTACAGGTTATGAATCTTCTTCATCTGCGGGAAATGAGATCGGCAGAGCACTGGCATCGATGAAGGGTATAAAGGATCTCGACGGAGAGATAGACGGTCTGTATAGCCAGTTGGAAAATATTGACGCGCTGCTGAATGATTTTAACGTTGAATTAAATGATTACATGCAGAGCATGGACTTTGACGATTCTGAGTTTAGAAGTGTTGAGTCCAGGCTTGACGTCATCAATGATATAAAGGGAAAATATGGAAGCACCGTGGAAGAGGTGTTCAAATATCTGGAGGACAACAGGAAGGAATATGAAAGGCTGTCTGAATATGACGAATATATAGCAGGACTTTCAGACAAAATAAAAAAGGCGGAGAAAGCCATGCTCAAGGCAGCAGATGCGCTTACTGCTGAGAGACAGAAGCAGGCTGAGAATCTGTGCAGAGACATCAGAGATGCACTTGCTGATCTGAGTTTCATGGAGGTTCGGTTCGACATGGTATTTGACAGGCTTCCGGAGTGTACGGCAAATGGAATCGATGACTGCTATTTTGTCATTTCGACAAATGTCGGCGAGAAGATGAGACCGTTATATGACGTGGCTTCAGGCGGTGAGCTCTCAAGGATCATGCTGGCGATCAAATCCTGCATGGCGTCCGAGGACAATATCGGCACTCTTGTATTCGATGAGATCGATGTGGGAATAAGCGGCCGTGCAGCTCAGAAGGTTGCTGAAAAAATGGCAGTTATTTCCAGAAGCCATCAGGTTATAAGCATAACCCATCTTCCGCAGATCGCAGCGATGGCAGACAGTCATTATCTCATAGAAAAGTCTGCCGACGAGGGCAAGACAGTGACAAGGATCGTCCGTCTGAACGACGAGGAATCAACAGAGGAGATTGCAAGACTTCTCGGCGGCGTGACCATAACTGAGGCAGTCATGAGCAATGCCCGCGAGATGAAACAAATGGCAGAAAAGACAAAAAAATACTGATATAAAGTTATTCCTAACACAACATACTAAGAGTAACAGCCAAGGCTGTTACTCTTTTTTTATAAGCTATTAGTTGTTTTTAAGTATATGTAGGAGGAATAGATTATGAGGCGATATAAGAAGGTGATCATATGGGTGGCTGTGGCGGATCTGTTGCTCCTTGCAGCACTATTGGTTTTATGTGTGTTGGTGGACAGACGAGTGGATGTTGGAAGGTCAGAGAAGACAAGCTCAACACTTGATGGGGTAGTGTCAAGGGCGACCACGAAGGATGCGGAGTTTGGAAGAGATATATTTGACCGGCCTGTAGTTCCGTCCGGCGAGGCGATGGGAATCTATATGAAGACGGAGGGAGTCTTGGTGGTGGATGTGTGTAGCTTTAAAAATGAAAATGGCGAGTCCTGTTGCCCTGCTGATGGAAAGGTCTGTACAGGGGATTATATTGTGAGTGTAGACGGTATGGAGATATCTAAGAGGTTGGAGCTGCTTGATATTGTTGCTGAAAGCCAGGGTGATAGCTTGTCCGTGAGATATATAAGGGATGGGGAGGAGAAGGTCTGTAGCATCACGCCGGAAAAAAACGAGAATGGCGCTTATCTGCTGGGCGCGTGGGTGAAGGATGATGTGTCGGGAATAGGCACGGTTACATTTGTCGACGGAACAAATTTCATGGCTCTTGGACACAGTGTGTCGGATATAGATACGGGAGTTATGATGCGGTGCAGCACCGGTGGAGTGTACACAACGGATATTACAAATATAAGCAAGTCATACTCCTCGGAACCGGGAAGACTTCAGGGAAGCATCGCATATAGAAGATCTTTGGTCGGTATTATTGATGGCAACAGTGCCAGTGGAATATATGGACATCTGGACACCAGCTATTGCCAGGCGAAATACGGCGATGCGGAGCGTATGTATATAGCCAGAGGTCATGAAGTCCGCAAGGGGCAGGCTTATATATATTCCAGAATGAGCGGCGAGCTTGAGAAGTATGAGATAGACATAGAGTATGTGGACAGGAATTCATCCGACAAGAATATAGAATTCCACGTGACCGATGATGCCCTCATAGACCTGACGGGCGGAGTGGTACAGGGAATGTCCGGTTCCCCGATCATCCAGGATGGCAAGATAATCGGCGCCGTCACCCACGTATTCGTAGACGATCCAACCAGGGGGTATGGGATTTTTATTGAAAATATGCTGGAGGAGTGAAATTAATCCTGTTTAGTGATAAAATTAAGAACAGAAGTGCCGGACTTTAGCATAAGGCAGACCGGCACACACAAACATCCCAGGAGGGCAAGAAAATCAAGGTTTCAAAAATTTCATTATGTCATACACTAAAGAATTATAAAAAAGAGAATTTGCTTTCTGATCTTTTGACAGGAATTATCATAGCGGCGGTGTCCATACCGATATCGATGGGGTATGCACAGATAGCCGGGCTGCCGGCGGTATATGGATTGTATGGGTCGGTGTTCCCGATCATAATATTTGGATTGCTGTCCACGTCGAGGCAGTTCGTGTTCGGTGTGGATGCCGCGCCTGCGGCGCTGGTCGGAGCGGCACTGGTGACGCTGGGGGTTACGCCGGGAACAGAGCAGGCGATGCAGGTCGTTCCTGTGATAACATTCTTTACGGCGCTGTGGCTGCTGGTATTCTTCCTGTTCAAGGCGGGCAAGCTTGTAAATTACATATCGACTCCGGTCATGGGCGGATTCATATCAGGAATATGCACCACCATCATACTCATGCAGGTGCCGAAGCTCTATGGAGCCGGAGCGGGAACAGGAGAACTGTTCGAGCTTGTGGAACACATAGCAGAGACGATAGGAGATGTAAATGTGCCGTCGATAATCATGGGACTTACGGCTCTTGCGGTACTGCTTGTTTCAAGAAGATTCATACCAAAGTTTCCGATGGCGATATGCGTCATGGCAGCGGGAGCGTTGCTGTCCTGCGTGATAGATATGGATGAATACGGAATAGTATGTCTGTCGGAGGTGAGCAGAGGACTTCCACAGATCGTTGTACCACAGATAGATGAGAGGATGCTTCCAAATATCATGACGGTCAGTCTGTCGATAGCAGTAGTAATCATGGCGGAGACGCTTCTGGCTGAGAACAATTTCGCCCAGAAGAACAGATATAAGATAGACGATAATCAGGAGCTTCTGGCATTTGGAATGGCAAATCTTGCAGCGGCATTCACAGGCTGCTGTCCGATAAACGGTTCCGTGTCCAGAACCACAATGAGTGAGCAGTATGGAGGCAGGACACAGCTCACTGGAATATTTGCAGGAGTAGTGATGATCGTGATCCTCGTGTGTGGAACGGGATTTATAGGTTATCTGCCGGTTCCGGTGCTCACGGCAATCGTCATCTCCGCACTCTACAGTGCTCTGGAATTTGATCTGGCGGCAAAGCTGTGGAAGGTGAGTAAGGTGGAATTCTACATATTCTGCGGAGCTTTCCTAGGTGTGCTGGTACTTGGAACGATAAATGGAGTTCTTATAGGAATCATACTCTCATTTGCCGCAGTCATAAGGAAGGCTGCGGACCCTCCGAGAAGCTTCCTTGGACTGGTACCTGGACATGAGGAATTCCTTGCGCTCGAGAGGTTCAAGCATGCATACCCGATACAGAATATAGTTATTTACAGATTCAGCAGTAACCTGTTTTTTGCAAATATAGCCATATTCCAGAAGGATATCATGGATGCGGTGCAGGATGACACAAAGGCTGTAATAGTGGATGCGTCCGCCATGGGAAGCGTGGATGTGACGGCTGCCAAGACCCTCAGGATCATGTATGATACGCTGAAAGAGAAGGGGGTGAAGCTCTATATCACGGAGCATATAGGCCAGCTCAACGTCCAGCTCAGAAAGCTTGGACTTGGCGACATGATAGAGGCAGGATGCGTGAGACAGACCATGGAGAGAGCACTGTCAGACTGCGGCCTTGAGAGTCCATATCCATTGGTTGGTGTACATAACAGTTATCATGACATCAGGAGAAAGAGAGCGGAGCACATGGCTCAGGAGCTTGTGTGGGCATTTGGCGATGATGCGGAAGATGTCATAGAGAAGCACATCCGTGAATCCATAGGCAGTATGAAGAACGGAACCGGGGTTGAACAGCTCATGACCGGTTTCTGGAAGCAGATGGATATACAGGATGAGGAAGAATGGCTTGAGCATATGGAGGCCCACATAGAGGAGATCGTGAGGGCCACAGGCGAGGATGAGGACTCTGTTGCAGAGCGTATCGAGCGCAGGCGGAGCCAGCTTCTTCACAGGCTTGAGAGCGAGCATCCTGAATTTGTCGACAGATATAAGGCGAGAAGAAAACGAATGGATGAGCACCTGAAGGAGCACAATCCGGCGGCCTATGATGCGATCATAAGACTCAGAGAAAAAGAACATACAAAAGAGAAGTGATCATGCGCGGCATATCGACCCGAAAAGGGAAGATATGCCGCATTTTTTCATTAAATGTGCGTATGTGGTCTGCTGGTGTCAGTCGCAGTAGAAAAAATGTTTTCCGGAAGCTGATGCTGTCGTAACTTGCGAAGTTCTATATATTCCCAAGAAAACTACATTTATATATAATGTTCGTAGTGGAATAACAGGAATAAAAAAGTAAATATTGTTATTCCGTCACTATACTTGGG
>OJOU01000395.1_pt1 | contig 18236 bp, 16 predicted proteins | sample 1598291 | NCBI WGS metagenome assembly OJOU01 (sample SAMN03922470, study PRJEB24848) | human gut metagenome | isolation source: stool sample | host: Homo sapiens | place: Germany | collected 2010-11 | reverse complement strand
CGTCCACCCAGTTTCTGCCTGCCACTGCCACCGAGAATGCACCGCCATTTCCGGTGTGGAATGCGCCGTAGATCCGGTCGAAGGCTTTCTGCGAGTCGTCGTTGGGCAGATAGACGGTAAACTTATCCGCCGCTGCTTCCACCGCAGTCAGATCATCCACGTATTCCACCCGGGTATAAAAATTCTTGAAAACTTTATCGTATTTCTCGTCCTGCTTTTCCGCGTAGGCCGCCTGCAGTCCGCACAAAAGGCCCACGTCTCCAGCCTGCTTTGTGCTGCGGGCCAGCTGCCGCCAGCCCTCGGCAGGCATTTCGGACACAAACAGGTCTTTCCCCTTCCAGCGGGCAGCGCCGCCGTTGTCGCCAATGAGAATGATCTCCTCCAGCAGATCCGGGAACATCGTTTCCAGGGTGTACAGAGGCCGCCCGCTAGCGGCGGCAAACAAGATGCCCTGCCCGGCCAGTGCACGGATGGTCTCGGTAAACTTTGGCGGCAACTGGCTGTACTCGTCCAGAAGGGTCGCGTCCATGTCCGATGCGATCAGGCGAATGCGGTCCATTGCAGTTTCCTCACTTATCCGATGTAGCTGATGTTCACGTCCATATCGCCCTTATAGCCGGGCAGGCGTGCCGTGCAGGTGCCCTGCCACAGGGCGCAGTCGATGGGGCTGCTGGCAACACCATAATGTGCGTTCCAGATGGTATATTTTTTCAGGCTGTTCAGATTGACACGCTTGCGGTACCACAGGGTAGAGGCATACACACCGGGTTTGTAGCCCTGTGCCTTGACCTCCTCACAGAAGGCGATGGCGCACTTGGTGCGGTCCTCCATACCCAGACCGTCGGCGCGGCCGGAACCATTGGAAGCGCCGGATGCTTCGGTGTCAAAGAAGATGGGGTAATCCAGCTTGCGTCCGTTCAGTACGTAGGCGCAGGCAAAGGCTTCCTCCTTGGCTTCCTCCTCGGTGGTGGCCTGACTGAAGAAATACACGCCCACCTTCAGGCCCGCATTCTTCACATTGGTGAAATGCTCCTCGAACATGGGGTCCAGCACCAGCGTGCCGGAAGCACCATAGCCGCGGTAGCCGATGCGGACGATCACAAAGCTCACGCCTGCCTTTTTGATCTGGTTCCAGTCGATGTTCTTCTGATACTTGGAAACATCCACACCGAAGGTCTTGCCATTTTCCAGCACACCATCCGCATTGAAGTAATAGAGTTTATTGTCGATGCACTGGATGCCGGTCACCGGCTTGTTGGTGGTCTGGCTGTAGTAGTAGGTCTTGCCGCCGGAGGTGCGCCAGCCGGAATAGACTGGCTCCGTATCGCTCTTGCCCAGCCAGCCGAACAGGAAATTGAGCAGCCAGCTGAAAAATCCGTTCTCATCGCTCAGGTCGATGCACTGGGCCTCGGCGGCATCCATGGCACCGGCATCCAGCGCGGCACGGATCTCTTCCGGTGTCAGCACCACGCTGTTTTCCGGCGTGTGCTGGTTCGTGCTGTTCTCCTCCGCTTCAGTGGCCTGTACAGGCGGTGCTTCCGGGTCCTGTGCAGCAAGCTCCGGGGTCTCCGTCTGCAGGGTGGGCATCGCCGTTTCCTGCTGTGCAGAAACAGTCTCGGTCACTGCCGCGGTACTTTCTTCCGGCTGTGCAGCCAGTGCCAGCGGTGCGCCCATTGAAAAGGTCATTGCCAATGCCAGAACTGCCGCTGCGCACCGCGTTTTGCCGCGGGTGCCGCGGGCAGTCAGTTTATTCCAGAACGTTTTTTTCATGCTGTGCTCCAAACCTCATGCATTTTTATCGGGATGCCGCCCTTCGCAAAAAGGGCAGCGTTTCATCTTCTCAATACTCTTTCAGTATACACCCGCGGGCAAGCCCCCGTCAATTGCCGCACACTGCAAAGCGCAGCTCCGAAAAGCTGCCGCCCCGGTATCAGAAAATGCTCCAAAACAGATACGTCTCAGCCCGCAAAAACATTGCATAAAGCCAAAAATTGCAGATATTTCCAGCAAAATCAGCATTTTGTCTTGTTGTCTTGACATGTGTATGGTATTATACTTGACATGCAGTTTTTGCATTGAATCCACCATCTTGAAACAGAAAGGCAGTTTCTCATGTCAAATGTGAAAGATTTCTTAAAACGCAAGGATATCGTCATCACCCCGCAGCGCTATCTCATTGAAGCGCTGGGTGCCATGGCGCAGGGCCTGTTTGCCAGCCTGCTGATCGGCACCATCGTCAAGACGCTGGGCCAGCAGACCGGCCTTGACGTGCTGGTAGACCTTGGCGGCTACGCCACGGCCATGAGCGGCCCGGCCATGGCCTGCGCCATTGGCTGGGCGCTGCACTGCCCGCCGCTGGTGCTGTTCAGCCTGATCACCGTAGGCTACTCGGCCAATGCTCTGGGCGGCGCAGGCGGCCCGCTGGCCGTGCTCATCATTGCCATCGTGGCTTCCGAACTGGGCAAGGCCGTGAGCAAGGAGACCCGCGTGGACATCCTCGTGACCCCGCTGGTGACCATTTTTTCCGGCGTGGGCCTTTCCATGCTGATCGCCGCACCCATTGGCGCTGCCGCAAGTCAGGTGGGCACCCTAATCATGTGGGCCACCGAACAGGCTCCGCTGGTCATGGGCATTCTGGTATCCGTCATTGTGGGCGTGGCGCTGACCCTGCCCATTTCCTCTGCCGCCATCTGCGCCGCGCTGGGTCTGACCGGCCTTGCCGGCGGTGCCGCCGTGGCAGGCTGCTGCGCCCAGATGATCGGCTTTGCCGTAATGAGCTACAAGGAGAACGGCGTGGGCGGTCTGGTCAGTCAGGGCCTTGGCACCAGCATGCTGCAGATGGGCAACATCGTCAAGAACCCCCGTATCTGGATCGCGCCTACACTGGCCAGTGCCATCACCGGCCCGCTGGCCACCTGTGTGTTCCACTTTGAGATGAACGGTGCCGCTGTCTCTTCCGGCATGGGCACCTGCGGTCTGGTGGGCCAGATCGGCGTGTACACCGGCTGGGTCAGCGACATTGCCGCCGGTACCAAAGCCGCCATCACCTCGATGGACTGGGCTGCCATGGTGCTGCTGTGCTTTGTTCTGCCCGCCGTGCTGAGTGTGATCTTCTGCGAGATCGAGCGCAAGCTGGGCTGGATCAAAGAGGGCGATCTGAAGCTGAACTAACTTTTAGAATTGTCTCCGCTTCGCTCTGACAATATCAGCGGAAAATTATTTTTATATATAGCAACGCCGGAATGACTGCGGTCATTCCGGCGTTGCCTTTTCACGATAAGGAGCCGGGCGGTGAACAGCCTTTTGCTACCGTCAACCTGCAGCTGTCGCACAGCAGATGGAGCACAAGCTTGCCCGCACGGTTCGTCGCGTAAGCGACTCAAAATCGGCGCAACACAAAAAATCCTCTAGCGCAGCGACTTGGATTTTTTGTATGGAGCCCATCTGCTTTGGGATTATTAAGGGCGAGCAGCCCTTAATTCGTGCCTCCCGCGCCTCGAAAGTAGCGGAGACCTTGCCGCGCTGAACACGCGGCATTTGCTGCGCAAACCGGTCTGCGGCTTAAAAGCCCCACTGGGGCTTTCATGCCCTGCGGGCACCGCCGTCCTTTCTGGTTCTCTTTTGGCGCGCAAAAGAGAACGTATCCGGCGGCAATGCATTTTATAAAAGCCATACAAACCTGCCCCACACGAATACCCACTGCACAAGAAGCAGCTTATCTTCGTGAAAAAGCAAAACAGCCAGACCCGCGGAACTTGTCGGGGCAAGGCCCCTCCATTTTGCTCCCGCAAGAACGTTCTGCCGCTTGAAAGCCCCACTGGGGCTTTCATTGCTGCGCAACCGCGGTCTGGCTGTTTTGCAATCATTAAAAATAATTTTTCCGCTGAATATGCCCAGAGCGAAGCGGAGGGCATTCTAAATCATCAGAGTGTCAGCCCAGCAAAATTTCCACCGCTTCCCGCAGGGTGGGCACTTCGCCCACATTGCCCGGGAAGATAATGTACGGCGTGCCGGGGAACAGGCTTTCGGCACCGGTCTGCCATACCGGGATGCCCGGCCGGATCTGGCCCAGCACCTTGGCGCATTTCACGCGCAGGGCCTTCACGCCCACGTCGCTGCTGGTGATGCCGCCCTTTGCCACCACAAAAGCCGGGGAAGCGGTCAGCCTGCCCACGCAGCTCTGCAGTGCATCGCTGATGGCAACGCTGCGCACGAGGGCTGCTTCCGGGGTGTCGTCCGGCAGGGTGAGCACCACGCGCTTTGTGGACACGCAGCAGGTGATGCCCTTTGCGATCTGCTGTGAGCAGTGGGCCACGATGGCGGCTGCTTCCTTTTCCAGCTCGCCCGGCACCAGCACCTTGTCGCTGTCCATCTCAATAAACTCGATGCCCTGTACTTTTTTCAGTTCTTCCAGCTGGGCCGTGGTCTTTTTGGTGTGGCTGCCCACCACGATGATGCCGCCTGCCTTGCTTTCCTGCGTGACCATCTTTTCCCGGGTGAGCAGCGGCTGGTCGGAAATATTGCCGATGGCCTTGACCAGTGCGGCCGCACTGCGGATGGTGAAGTGACGGCCCTTTGCCATGGCGCGGTACAGTGCCACTGCAAACACCTTCACATCGCAGTCCGCCACTGCGTTCACGATCACATGGCCGTAATCGTGCACCGCCAGCAGCTGGGCCTCGATGCCGTCAAAGTCCATGGCGCGCAGGCTTTCCAGCGAGATGCAGGTCACGTCTCCTGCACGGACTTTGCCGCCGGTTTTTTCCTCAATGTATTCGCACAGGTTGCTGGCGTGGTAGCCAAAGGTCTCGTCCTTGGCAAATTCGGTCTGGCCGCAGGGCACAAGCTCTGCGCCGTAGCGCACATAATGCACGTTGTCCAGTGTAAAGCGTCCGCCCTCGCGGAAGTAGGGGCACAGGATGTCGCCATCCATTTTGTAACCGTTCTCAGCCTCCGTCACCTCGCGCAGCAGGTCGGTCTCCAGCGGGTAGTGGCCGCGCAGGGTGGAGTCGCCGCGGCTGATGATAAGGTAGTCCATGCCGAACTCGCGGGCCACCTTGGCGGTGTTCTCCGCGATCTCGCGGTGGGCCTTGGTGGTCTCGGCCACGGTAAAGCCGCGGCTGTTGGTCAGAATAAAGAAGAGCTTTTCCGGCGCAGCAAAGCCCTTGCGCAGGCTTTCTACCGTCCAATCTGTATAAACATAGATATCATGTACCGTCTGTACGCCGGTAGGGTCGTCGTCCAGCACAATGATCTTGCGGTTGCTGGCGGCAGCTTCGGCGGCAAGGACGGCGTTCAGTTTTTCCTCATCCACCTGCGGAAAATTGGCCAGAACATCGGCACTGCGGATCTGTTCCATCTGAAGCTCCTCCTTTATTCGTACAGCACCTGTGCGATCAGCACCAGCGGCTCGTCGCCCAGGCAGGCGATCTGGTGGGTGTCGCCGGGCATGGCGGCAATGATGTCGCCCTTCTCCAAGATCTGCTCCTCGCCGTTGATAATGTGGACAGCGCGGCCGGAGACGATGACCATGCTTTCCATCTCGTGCTCATGCGTGTGCCTGCCAATGGTCACGCCCGGTGCCAGCGTGTGGCGCACGTAGGCGCGGCCCTTGCCCAGCATTTCGGCAGGCGCATCCAGCAGGCGTTCCATCATCACGGTGCCCTCGCCGCCCATGCAATGGGGGATCGGAGTGGGTTTCATCTCAGAAGCTTTCTTATACAACATCCCATGTTCCACCTTTCAAGTCATCTGCAGCAGCATACGGCAGAGTGTTTTTAAACATCCTACCTTTCAAGTCAAATCCATTATACATGAGCGCAAGCGGAATAGCAAGATTTTTTCCTGAAAAGCTGTTCAATTTTGTGCAATGCGTTTTGTGCAATCTGGCTGATATCCCGCCGTTCCTGCCCCGCAGGCATACAAAAAAGCTTCCCCGCCGCAGGCACGCAGCCCACGAAAAGGGAAGCTTTTGTCTGATTCAATTTCGGGTGCATCTGACGGAAGTAGTACACCGCAGCATAACACTCCGCTTTCCCTTTTTCGGATCCCGAAATAAATTGGAACTCTGCACATGTTCAAGCTGCAGTTTTTGTGTTTTTTTCAGAGAATCCGTTTTTTGTTGCCGGAGCAGCGTTTCTTTTGTATAATGGCAGTGATGGAAGGCCGATGCCTTTTGCAGATTTTTAATACGCCCGGCATCCTGAAACTGGAGCTGTCCGGACAGGTCATTCTCGATTTTCTGCTGGATCATTTTGTTCCCGCCGTGCTGTACTATGACTCTGCATACTGCACCGACGGGCAGGCACCTTCCAAGGCCGACAAAAAGCTTCTCGCCATCTTCTCCGGCAATTACAAGCAGGATTACCAAAACGCCCGAACCGGCACGGAACCTTTTGACTTGTACCTCCGGCTGCTGATGGTCACCGACTATATCAGCGGCATGACAGATTCCTATGCCCGCACGCTGTACCGCGAGCTTAGCGGTATTGAATAACGCTGCCCTGTTCAGATCCCACGTGCCCGGTTCGTCTGCCGCTTATGGGCTACGGCATGATCGTTCAAAAACTGCTGATACATCACTCTGGAAGCCTCGCACAACTTCAAATCAGGTGCCAGCTTTTTTACGAAGACACTGCTTGCGAATGCGAACGCCTTTTCGAATTGCAAAATGATTTTTCGGTTGCTATACTGGGCTTATCAAATTTTTTCGGGAGGATGCCGCAGTGACCGCACAGACAATGCAAATCGGGAACAGCCCTTGCCGCATTTACGGCGAAGCCCATGCAGAATACCTACTGCTCCAAATGACAGGCGAACATGAGCTGCAAAGCATGGAAAGCGAGATTGCCGCTATTGCACAGAGTGCGCACCACTTTTTGTTTGCGGCCATCCCGGTGGAAAGCTGGAACGATGCACTTTCCCCGTGGGAAGCCCCTGCCGTGTGGGGAAAGCAAGGATTTGGTGGCAAGGCTACGGAAACCCTGTGCTTTCTGACAGAGCAGGTCATTCCCACACTGAAGCAGCAGTATCCTCTCCCGGAAAACGTCAAAATCATTCTGGGCGGCTATTCGCTGGCGGGATTGTTTGCATTATGGGCATCCACCCAGACTGATCTGTTCTATGGTATCGCCGCCGCATCTCCCTCGGTGTGGTTTCCGGAATGGATGAAGTTTGAACAGCAGCACCCGATGCAGGCACAGCGCGTTTATCTGAGCCTTGGCGACAAGGAAGAGCATACGAAAAACGCTGTCATGGCTGCGGTAGGTGATAATATCCGCACCCTGCACAGCCGGCTTGCAGAGCGTGGCACAGACTGCACCCTTGAGTGGAACAGCGGCGGACATTTCAAAAACGCTGACCTGCGCACGGCAAAGGCATTTCGGTGGGCGATGGAGGAAAGCCGATGAATATTTTGATCGATGCAGACGGCTGCCCGGTGGTGGACCTGACATTGCAGATTGCAAAACAGTTCGGCGTTCCTATCATCATCCTGTGCGACACCGCCCACCAAATCGAGCGGGAAGGTGCGCAGACGCTGGTGTTCGATAAAGGGGCAGACAGCGTAGATTTTGCTCTCGTCAATCGGGTAAAACCGGGGGATATTGTCGTAACACAGGACTACGGGCTGGCGAGTATGTGCCTTGCCAAGCGCGCACGAGTGCTGAATCAGAACGGGCTGGAGTACACCGCCGACAACATGGAAGCTCTCATGCTGCGGCGTTATGAAAACAAAAAACTCCTCCGTGCCGGAAAGCACCCCAAGGGGAGCCCAAAGCGGACGAAGGAGCAGGATGAAGCATTTGTCGCCACACTGACAAATATTTTAGCGAGCATCTGATTTTCTGAACGGAACACCGGCGAATTTTTTTCGCGTCACATTCTCTGTAAGTGAAGCCCGTCAGAACAAAGCACCTCTCCACTGCATGAAATCATTGAGATACCGCTGCTTTATCCTCTGGCCACGATCTTCTGAGCGCCGCATAGGAAATAAGGAAGTTTGCAAGCCAACCTGCCGGGACTGCAAGCCAAACAAAAGCAATGCCAAAACGCGGTGCACAAATCAAAGCAACAGACAAGCGGATTGCAAGGTTTACCATATTTGCAATAAGAAACGGCCGCATGATTCCAAGTCCGCGAAGAACGCCATCCGTCGCCATCTTGATGCCCATGAAGATGAAAAAGTAACCAAGCCATCTCATATAATCACCGGACACCTGATAGGCCAACGCGGTTCCGTCTTTTCCCAAGAACAACGAGGAAATCTGTGTGTGCAGTGTTTCAATGACCACGAAAGCAAGAACTGCAAAGCATAGATCCAACACCAGTGCAGCATGATACCCTTTTTTGATACGCTCAATTTTCTTTGCGCCAAAATTCTGGGATACAAACGGCGAAACTGCATTGCCGATGGATACGAAGATCAGCGAAAAAACATTTTCTACCCGCATCGTTGCCGCATACCCGGCAAGTGCCTGTGTGCCGAAGGGATTTACCACTGCCTGCACGATCATCATACCGATAGACACTGTGGACTGCTGCAAAACCGATGGTACCGCAATGCGAAGCATGGAATACAGCTCCTGCCGGTCGAACCTGCTAAAGGAGCTCTTGTATTGCCGCATCCGAGACAGAAAGATCAAAAACGAAAACACGGCAGAAATTCCTTGTGCGATCAAGGTCGCAAGGGCTGCACCAAACACCCCCAGACCAAGACCGGCCACCATCCAGAGATCCATAAAAATATTCAGGATAGATGAGAATATCAGCAGTCCCAACGGAATTTTGGATTCACCGATGGAAGTGAACATGGTGGAAAGAATGTTGTACATGAATAGAAACGGGAAACCCACAAAGTAGACACGCAGATACAATACTGCTTCTTCCAATATATCGGCAGGGGTCTGTAATCCGCTCATCATGAAATGGGAAAAGCAAAAGCCAAAGACACCAAGGACAACGCTTAAGATCAAAAAGCTGATCAGGGACGTTGACACAATGGTTTTCATTTTACCATAATTTTTTGCACCAAAATAGCGGCTTACAAGCACACCTGCGCCCACACCAGCACCAAGCGCCACACAAATAAAAACATTGGTCAGTGCAGCACAAGCACCAACAGCCGCAAGTGCCGAGGAGCCAACAAATTGACCAACTATTATGGAATCGGCCATATTGTATACTTGTTGAAAAAAGCTGCCAAGGATCATCGGCATCGCAAAAACAGTCAGCGCTTTAAGGGGTGGATCTGTGATCAAATATTCATCTTTCGACATGATTATATTCCTTCCAAAAATCGTTTATCGCAAATTTTATCGCAAGTTAAGAAATTCGTGCAACATTCAAACGGCATCTTTGCGATATGCAATTCACCGCTTTTGCATTAAAAAGTTAAATTGCTATAGTATTGGAATCTATCCAATATAAGTATATTCCCCCCTGTCTCAAAATGCAATCTGCGACTTCTGGCGGAGATGGTGGATATTCTCCCGCGGGCTAAGCAACAGCCCACAGGGCTGGTTGCTTGCGGCCTGCGGGCCGCCGCCCTGTTCTCATCCGCACCATCTAGCCGCAAAAAAGGCACCAGCCTGAGCTGATGCCTTTTGTTGGCGGAGATGGTGGGATTCGAACCCACGTGCCCGATTAAGGACAAAACGATTTCGAGTCGTTCTCGTTACGACCGCTTCGATACATCTCCATATATTAGCCTTTACAGTATAGCAAAAAAGCGGTTTTCCGTCAACACTTTTCTCCCGTTACGGCACGGCACGGCTGCAAGCCATACGCAGCCGTGCCGTTTTGCGTTTTTGGGGCAGAAAGCGCGGTTTCTTTGCAAAAAAGGCTGTTCTTTTGGGCGGGAGCCGAGTATAATAGGAACGATATTTTTCAAATTTGAAGTACAGAGGAGAGCATTCCAATGGCACAGGCAAAACAAGATATGGGCACCGGCAGCATCAAAAAGCTGATGCTGCAGCTCATGATCCCCGCCGTGGTGGCGCAGGTGGTGAACCTGCTGTATAACATCGTGGACCGCATTTACATCGGCCACATTGCGGGCATTGGCGCGGCAGCGCTGACCGGCGTGGGGCTGTTCACACCCATTCTGATGCTGCTGAACGCTTTTGCCATGCTGGTGGGCGCGGGCGGCGCGCCGCGCACCGCCATTGCTCTGGGGCAGGGGGACAGGCAGCAGGCCGAAAAGATCGTCTCCAACAGCTTTACCGTGCTGATGTTCTTTGCCGTGGTGCTGACCATTGGCTTCTATGCCGGGGCACCGGTGCTGCTGCGGCTGTTCGGTGCCAGCGATGCCACCCTGCCGTACGCCCTGAGCTACAGCCGCATCTACATTGCAGGCTCGGTGTTCGTGCTGGTGGTGCTGGGCATGAACCCTTTTATCACCACGCAGGGCTTTGCCAAGACCAGTATGCTTACCACCGTGATCGGCGCGGTGATCAACATTATCCTCGACCCCATCCTGATCTTCGGGTTCGGGCTGGGCGTGCGGGGCGCGGCCATTGCCACGGTGCTCAGTCAAGCCGTGGGCGCGGCATGGATCATCCGCTTTCTCACCGGCAAAAAGACCATCCTGCGCCTGCGCAGAGACTACCTGCGCCCGGAAAAGCAGATCATTCTGCCGGTGCTGGCGCTGGGCATCTCCTCGTTTGTGATGCTCTCCACCGAAAGCCTGCTTTCCGTCAGCTTCAGCTCCAGTCTGGCGCGGTACGGCGGCGATGTGGCTGTGGGTGCCATGACCGTCATCACCAGCGCATCCCAGCTCTGCACCCTGCCCATTCAGGGCATCTGTCAGGGCGGACAGCCGGTGATGAGCTTCAACTTTGGCGCAGGCAAAAAGCCCCGCGTCAAGGAAGCCTTCCGTTTTCAGCTGACGCTGTGCGGGGCCTACACCTGCTTGTTCTGGCTGTTGATGATGCTGTTTCCCGGCGCGGTGGCGGGCATTTTCACCTCGGACACCGCACTGATCCAGTACACCACGTGGGCCATGCGCATTTACATGGCGGGCATTTTTGCCATGGGCTTCCAGATCGCCTGCCAGCAAAGCTTTATGGCGCTGGGGCAGGCTAAGGTCAGCCTGCTGCTGGCCTGCCTGCGCAAGATCATTCTGTTGATCCCCCTCATCTTCATTCTGCCGCACGTTCTGCCGAACCCGGTGTTCGGCGTGTTTCTGGCCGAGCCGGTCAGCGACATTCTGGCCGCCACCATCACCACCATCACCTTCTTTGCCCGGTTCGATAAGATCCTCGACCGTGGTGCGGCTTACGTATGATCCCCATGCAAGAACGCCTGCCGGGCCATTGAGCCTGACAGGCGTTCTTTTTATGCATCTTCCGTGATTATTTTCCGCCGGGAAAGGAACACGTCCTTATTGAAGGGCGAGACATACGTGCACTCATACTGCACCGCCTTGATGCGGCTGTAAACAAAGATCCTTCCATCCCGCAGTACACCACGGGAAGTGATATCCATGACCGGCAGCCCCTTTTTGCAGTGCAAAAGTTCGGCGTGCTCTGCATCCAGTGCTGCTGCATGGTAGTTGGTAATAAAGTAGGCAATGCGGTACTTCTGCCGCAAGGCATAGCTCTGAATAGAATCCTCCAGCACCTCCCGGTTCAGCTCCGGAAACAGCGCACAGGGCATCCAGCCAGTTTCTACCTGACTGATCTCATACCGCACGATACGGATGCGGCGGAACTCCCACAGGGTCTCGCCGGCTTCAAGATTGAACACCCGGCGCAGCTCCGCCGTAGGCTCCACCTGCTTCAGGTACAGAGTTCTGGAACGCAGCTCCTCATAGGGCACTTCGGTAAGGGAATTGTAGACCATGGGATGCCCCAGTGCCTTTTTGTTGATATAGGTGCCATCACCCTGTGTCATATAGATCAAACCAATGGATTGCAGCCTTCCCAGCACCTTCTGGATCGTGAAACGGGAAACGTGATAGATCTCTGCCAATTCCCGCTGGCTGGGCAGCTTGTCCATTATGGTCTTGCGCTGAAAGATCTTGCTGATGAGGTCTGTAACGATGAACTCGGTCTTTTTGGCAGTCACAGGCAGTATCCTCCCTTGGGGTCTTTTGCTAAGGATACCACACTGGGACAAAAAGTGCAAAGTCCTGCACATTATTGAAAGCGGTCGGTCACGGTGTCACCAGCGTACCATCCGGGATACGGCTCTGGGTCCACTCATGGGGACGGTAGCGCACCGGATACTTGACGATCTCCTTTTCGTCGATATCCACACCGATGCCCGGACGCTCAATAGGGTAGAAGTAGCCGCCTTTTGCCTCGTTGTAGCCGGGGAACACTGCCTTGATCTTGTCTTTCAGCTCGATGTTCTCCTGAATGGCGGCATTATGCAGATGGATGTTCAGGTGGGTATTCACCGCCACCCCGATGGGGGTAATGTCCGATGGGGTGTGCCATGCGATACGCACACCAAAGGGTTCGCAGAAGTGCGCCAGCTTTACCGCCGGGGTAATGCCACCCAGCTGGGAAACATGGCAGCGCAGGTAGTCCACGCGGCGGTTCACGACCAGTTCTTTCCATTCCATGGGGTTATTGAACAGCTCGCCGGTAGCAATGGGGGCCGCACACTGGCTGCGCAGCTGGGCCAGCCACTCGTTCTGATCCGGCGGAAGCAGATCTTCGAGGAAATAGGGAGCGTACGGTTCCAGCTCTTTGGCAAACCGGATCGCCTGATTTGGGGTCAGCCTTTCATGCACATCGTGCAGGATGTGGAAGGAGCTGCCGTACTTTTCCCGCAGCTTGCCGAACATATACACGGTGTTGCGCATGTAGTCGTCCTGGTTAAAATAGGTGCCGGGCAGGGGGTTTTCCGGGGTATTCAGCTCGTCCGGGATCCCGCCGTAAAAGCCCAGCTGGCAGCGGATATGACGGTATCCCTCCTTGTAGATGCGGTCCACCTCGCGGTATAATCCTTCCAGATCATCCGCCACGGCGTGGGTATAGGCCGGAATGGCGGTGCGTGCTTTGCCGCCCAGCAGCTGGTACAGCGGCATATCTGCCAGCTTGCCCTTGATATCCCACAGCGCCATGTCGATGCCTGCCACGGCGTTGTTCAGCACCGGGCCGTTGCGCCAGTAGGAGTTGACCATCATCAGGTTCCACAGGTCTTCAATATCGTTGGCATCGCGTCCGATCAGGATGGGCTTGAGGTAATCCTCCACCGCGCATTTCACCGCCAGCGGCCGCTGCTGGAAGGTTGCGCAGCCCACACCATAAACGCCCTTATTCGTGAGCACCTTGACAGCCACCAGATTATGACGTTCCGGGTTCGTGACAAAACATTTGATATCTGTAATGATCGTAGGTTTCATAAGAAGCACACCTCTTTATAGCAGATTGAAAAGGGTTTGCATTTTTGCTTGCAGAACTATTCAATCATACCTTTGGCGGCAAATCAATTCCTGCTTTTTATTTGGCGAAAACCGCAAAATAAAACAGTCCAATTTTTGAAACTAAAATCATTTAATAGCATGTTATCGTTGCTTTTTGAAATCATTCCAGAGAAATGGTATGTTTTACAATGAAATTTTTCCGTGGTATATTAGCGTCACAACGCACGTGCTGGATTTTCGCTTTGGAACACAATCAAGGAAAAAGGAAACCGAAGAAGGAGGCTCTCCCTTATGGAAAAGACTGAAGTCGTCGCAAAAATCATCGAGTATGTCGGCGGCAAAGACAATGTTGTGAACACTTGGCATTGCATGACCCGTCTGCGCTTTGAGCTCAAAGATACCAGCAAGATCCAGGAGGATGCTATCAAGGCGCTGGATGGTGTCATTGGCGTGCAGTTTGCCAAAGGCCAGCTGCAGATCGTGCTTGGCACCAGCGTCCATAAATATTACGACATCGCCCTGCAGATGCTGGATCTGAAGGAGGATATCGCAGCTCCTGCCCAGCCGGAAAAAAAGAAAGACTTTATTTCCTGGTTCATGGATATGGTGTCCGGCGTATTCGGCCCCATCGTGCCCGCCATTGCCGGTGCCGGTATGATCAAGGGCCTGATGGGCGGTCTGGTGGCTCTGGGCGTGGTTTCCAATGCTACCGATACCTATAAGATCATTGATATGCTTGCCAGCGGCGTGTTTACCTTCCTGCCGTTCTTCATTGCCGCATCGGCCGCAAAAAAATTCAAGACCAACCAGTATCTGGCCATTGCCATTGCCGCCACTCTGATGTACCCCACCATGGTGGACGCTGCCAAGGCAGGCGAGATCAGCAACTTTATGTTTGCAGGCATCCTGCCCATTCCGGTATTCAACTATTCTGGTTCGGTCATTCCCATCATCTTCGGCGTATTTGCCCTGAGCTATATCTACAAGTGGGTCGATAATATCGTTCCCGAAGCCGCCCGCACCGTTATCACCCCCACCATCACCCTGTTCATTTCCGGCTTCTTTGCCCTGACGGTCATTGGTCCCGTGGGCATTTACATCGGCAAGGGTCTGGCATGGATGCTGGATGTGCTGTTCGGTATCTCTCCCATCTTTGCCGGTGTCGTGATGGGTCTGATCCGTCCCGCCTCTATTCTGGTGGGTATGCACCACGCCATGACTCCTATTGCTCTGGAGAACTTTGCCACCAAGGGCTACGACATGCTCATGCCCATGATGTTCATTGCAAATCTGTCCATTGTGGGTGCAGCAGCAGGCTGCTATTTCAAAGAAAAGAGCCAAAAGGAACGTTCCATCGTTCTGTCCTCCGTTCTGTCCGGCATTCTGGGCATCACCGAGCCGGCACTGTTCGGCGTTCTGACCAAGTACAAGAAGGGTTTCCTTGCTGCCACCATCGGCAGCTGCGTGGGCAGCGCCTTCATCGGTGCCTTTGGTGTGCGCCTGTACGGCTACATCACCTCCAGCATTTTCAGCATTCCCGCTTATATCGGACCTTACTTCATCTACGCCGCCATCGGCTGGGTCATTGCCTTTGGCTTATCCTTTGTTCTGAGCTACCTGTTCGTGGTCAAAATGGACCGCAGCTGATCGCTTTTTCAAATCTCCCACGATAAAAAACAGGGCCGCCGCACAAACGATGTGCGGCGGCCCTGTTGGCGTTCTGTTTTTATTTCCCCGCCAGCAGAATGGCCAGCACGGCTTTCTGCACATGCAGGCGGTTCTCGGCTTCATCGAAGATCTCCGGTGCGTGCTGCTCGAACACCGCCGAGGAGATCTCCTCACCCCGGTGGGCGGGCAGGCAGTGCAGCACCATGACATCGGGCTTGGCGCTTTCCAGCAGCTTGCTTGTGAGCTGATAGCCCACGAAATCCCGCAGGCGCTGCTCACTTTCCGGCGTGCCGGGCTTGGCGGTGTTCCACACAGCCGTTGCCACCACGTCGGCATCCTGAATACCCTCGGCAGGGTCTGCGGTCAGGTGGAAGGCGCTGCCGTACTTGTGGGCGAACATCAGCACATCCGCCGCCGGGCGGTAGCTCTGCGGGCAGACGCAGGTGACCTGCATCCCAGCCAGCAGTCCGCCCACGATGAGGCTGTTTGCCATGCTGCTGCCGTCGCCGACAAAGCAGAGCTTCCGGCCCGCAAGGCTGCCCCGGCGTTCCCGAATGGTCATCAGGTCGGCCAGAACCTGGCAGGGATGGGCGTAATCCGTCAGGCCGTTGATCACCGGCACACCGGCCAGCTCGGCAAACTCTTCCAGATCGCTCTGGCGGTAGGTGCGCCACACCACGCAGTCGTAGTAGCGGCCCAGCACCCGGGCGGTGTCCTTGAGGGGCTCGCCGCGCCCGGCCTGCAGCTCGGCGGTGTTCATGTAGTTGCCCAGACCGCCCAGCTGGTACACACCCACCTCAAAGCTGGTGCGGGTTCGGGTGGATGCCTTGGAGAATATCAGGGCAACCGTCTTTCCTGCCAGCAGCGGGGCCGTGCCGCCCAGCTTCTGCTGTGCCTTGAGTTGATCGGCCACATCCAGAATGTGGGTCAGCTCGGCAGGGGAGAGGTCGCTCATTTTCAGCAGATTTTTCATGCCTGCTCCTTCGGAGCCGTCGGCTCCATCTTGCCCAGCACATCGCTCAGGATCTCCAGCGCCATGTCCACATCGTGCTCGCTGAGGGTCAGCGGCGGCAGCAGGCGCAGGCGGGTCTTGGCCGTCAGCACCAGCAGGCCCGCTTCGCGGCAGGCGGCCAGCACATCTGCGGCCTTGAGGTCGTAGAACTCGATGCCCACCATCAGGCCGATGCCGGAAATGCTCTTGACATGGGGCAGCTTTGCGATGCCTGCGCGCAGCTGGACGGCGCGCTCGTTGACATTGGCAAGGAAGCTCTGGTCCATGCGGTCCACCACCACGTTGGCACCGGCGCAGACCACCGGGTTGCCGCCGAAGGTGGAGCCATGGGTGCCGGGGCCCATGCCCTCGGCCACCTTTTCGTTCATCAGCACTGCGCCGATGGGCAGGCCGCCGCCCAGACCCTTGGCCAGCGTGACCACGTCCGGCTTGAGGTTGTAGTGCTCGCAGCACAGGAAGGTGCCGGTGCGGCCCACGCCGGTCTGCACCTCGTCCACGATGAGCACAAGGTCTTTTTCGTCGCAGAGCTTGCGCACGGCCTGCACGTAGTCCGGGTCCAGCGCCATCACGCCGCCCTCGCCCTGAATGAGTTCCAGCATCACGGCGCAAGTTGTGCGGTCCACCAGCTCCTCCAGCGCTTCGATATCGCCTGCCGGAGCATACAGGAAGCCCTCGTTGAAGGGGCCGAAGTAGTTGTGGAACACCTCCTGACCGGTGGCGGTCAGGGTGGCGATGGTGCGGCCATGGAAGCTGTTCACCAGCGTGATGACCGTGGTGCGGTCCTTGCGGTAGTGGTCCACGCTGTACTTGCGCGCGGCCTTAATGGCACCCTCGTTGGCCTCGGCACCGGAGTTGCCAAAGAACACCTTGCTCATGCCGGTGCGCTTGCACAGCTTTTTGGCCAGCTTGCCGCAGGGCGCGGTGTAGTAAAGGTTAGAGGTATGCTGCAGCTTGTGGGCCTGCTCCGAGACGGCCTCGGCCCAGTCCAGATCACAGTAGCCAAGGCTGTTCACGCCAATGCCGCTGGTAAAATCCAGATACTGCTGACCCTCGGGGCCTGCGGCGCGCAGGCCGTGGCCCTTTTCCAACACGATAGGGTTGCGGTTATAGGTGTGCAGGACGTATTCGTTGTCCCGCTTGATGACTTTTTCAGAATCCATAGGTGTACCCTCCTGTGAACAGAGACTGTGAACAGAAAACCCTCTCAGGCGCTTTCGCGCCAGAAAATGCTGGCAAAGGCTTGAGAGGGTCATTTTTCTTATTATACCGCCTGCACGGCACCTGCGCAATGCTTATTCGCGGTGGCTGCGGCGGTAGAAGCGGGTGCCGGAGCCGCGGTTGGAGAACAGCTCCAGCAGGATGGAGTGGGGCACCCGGCCATCAATGATGACCGCCTCGTGCACGCCCTGATAGATGGCATCGGCCATGCCGCCGATCTTGGGGATCATGCCGCCCGCAATGATGCCGGCGGACTTATAGCCCTCGATCTCGGACACCTCCACCTCGGGGATGAGGGTGCTCTCGTCGTCCTTATCCCGCAGCAGACCCGCGATATCGGTCATGGATACCAGCTTCTCCGCTTTCAGCGCAATGGCGATCTGCGCAGCGGCGGTGTCGGCGTTCACGTTGTAGGCCTGACCCAGATCGTCCATGCCCACCGTGGCGATCACGGGGATGAAGCCACCGTCCAGCAGGCTTGCGATCAGGGTGGCGTCCACATGCACGATCTCGCCCACATGGCCCAGCTGGGGGTCCAGCTCGGTGCAGCGCAGCATCTGGCCGTCCATGCCGCACAGGCCCACGCCGCGGCCGCGCAGCTTGGCAACCAGATCTTTGTTCACCTTACCGGCCAGCACCTGCTGCACGATCTCCATGGTGGCATCGTCGGTCACCCGCAGACCGTTTGCGAAATGGCTCTCCACGCCCACTTTCTTCAGCATCTCGTTGATGGCCGGGCCGCCGCCGTGCACCAGCACCACGCGCACACCCAGCAGGGTAAGGGTGACCAGATCGTTCATGACGGCATTTTTCAGTTCTTCGTTGATCATGGCATTGCCGCCGTACTTTACCACCATGGTCTTTCCGTGATACTTCTGGATGTAGGGTGTCGCCTCAGAGAAAAGGCGCGCCATTTCTTCGTTTTTCATAAGATTTCCTCTGAACCCTCTCAGTCAATGCCTT
>OJOU01000388.1_pt1 | contig 18575 bp, 25 predicted proteins | sample 1598291 | NCBI WGS metagenome assembly OJOU01 (sample SAMN03922470, study PRJEB24848) | human gut metagenome | isolation source: stool sample | host: Homo sapiens | place: Germany | collected 2010-11 | reverse complement strand
AGTCATCCAGGAACAGGAGGGCAAAGAGCTGTGATGTCTGATACCCCAGCGGCAGCGGTGCCGTCCATCTTGGGCACGGTGCTGGATGCGGCAGCGCCCTCCGGCACATCCTTGGCAGTGATGAAACCGCTGTCATTGGTCAGATCAGAGGTCTTGCTGGGCAGCTTGATGTTGGCAATGGCCGTGGCCACATAGGTCTTGACCTTACCCCACAGGTAAAGTACACCATTTTCATCAAGCGCTTTCTTGCTGTTTGCCATTTTGGCTGTCCTCCTTATATGAGTAGTTTTTCAAGCTCCAGGTTTGTGATGGGCAGGATGTCTGCGTCACTGCCAGGAGCGCCCTGGGGGCCTTGTCGGCCCCTCAAATTGACAGGCTTGGGGTTTTCTTTGTTGCCGTCATTGGTCCAGCTCAGGGTGCACTCATCGCCCTCCACAGAGGGGTAAAAAGTGGTGCCGTCAATTCCTTGCTTGCCGGTGTTGACATACTGCACAGAGCCAAAGCTGGCGTGCATCATGCCGCCGGTGGAGAGCTTGACCGCAATGACCCTGGGCGTGGTTTCAAAGTTTACTGCATAGGTCACATTAGATCACCCCGTCCTTGAATATCTCCCCCACATTGACCCGCATGGGCTCACTGGCAATGGCGTTGTCCAGATTGTCCCGCAGGCGGAGTTGCACCCAGACAGGCTCAAGCTCCGAAAAGAGGAGCGTGTCCTCCTGGGAAAGCGGCAGCGTGATGATGCCGTTTTCTTTGTCATAGGTGACAGCAGTGAGGTCCTTTTCCAGCACAGTTTGCCTGTTCTGCTGAAAAGTGATATACAGGGCAGATATAGTGATTGCCTCCGGCAGCTCAAAGGTCAGCACAGGGTTTGTGCCTCTCCGCATCTTGTTCACCTCCGCATCTTAAAACTCAATTCGGCCAAGTTCCTCATTCCATACGCCGGTGACCACTACATCCGTCAGCGTAACAAAGGTGACCTCAAAGCTGCTGCCGGTGACATTAGTGCCATATTTTAGCTCCAGCGTCTTGAGGCGGCTATCCAGCCCCGTGAGGTCCACACGGATGCTGGCGTGCGCTGTGTCGGAGTTGTTATGCTCATTCACAGCGCCCCCCACCAAAGCGTTGACCTCCGGCTTGGTGTAGACATCGCCCTGCTGCACAGCATTGAGCGCCAGCGCCCGGATGTCGGAGTGGCTGGTGCCGTTGGTGTTGTGCTCTGCCAGGGCGCTCTCCATCTCCGCCCGGCTCACGGTGTCCAGGGCCGGGGTGATGGTGAAACTGACAACGGAGGCATCCGCTACCACGATGTGCATAATCATGGTGAGCTTGCCGGACACGCCGCCATCCGTGGACACCTTTTCTGTGTCGGGGGTGTTGCAGATGGCAATGAGCGTGCCGTCATCGTCAAAGAGGCCCATCTCACGGATAGTGAAACCACCCACGCTGTCATCAATGGTGATTTTCACATCAATCATGTTGGCGTTGGTGGTGCTGACTGCGGCGCTGGCCACATCGCCCTCCCACTTTTTGCCCCGGAGGGCGGTCTGGGCCACGGTGGGCTCATAATACTCACCGCCGCCGTCACCGGCAGCAGCAGTCTTGATGTTGACCTTGCCGCCGTTCAAGATGCACTTGGCGATTAGCGCAGCGCCCGCCGTGGTGATAACGGTGCCATAGTTTTTGGTTTCATTGGGCATAGTGCTTTTTCCTCCTATTCTTGTGGGTAAATCTCCACAGTGTTGTGATACTCCAGAGCACCCACAGCAATGGACTTGCCGGTGCTTTCCATCTCATGGACCATCATGGGCCAGATGTTGACCTCATCCTCATACTCGGTGTAAACGCCGCAGGTGATGGTGCCGTATGACTGCAAAAAAGATGTCATCAGCACCCGCATGTTGGCCGGGCGCACCATGAGGAGCATGTCCAGGATTTCCGCCGCCAGGGCATCCGCATCCGGCAGGACGGTGTAGTCAAGCTGGATGTTGATGGTGTAGTCCACAATGCTCTCCTCATGCCCCAGCTCACCGCAGAGGCCGGTGAGCCAGTTCTTGAGCCAGGGCAGAGTGTAGGGCAGCTCCAAGTTCCACAGGGCCTTGATGCGTGCCTTGCGGACCTCCAGCGTGTCCGTGTCTTTGGGGCGGATATTCAGCTCACGCTCCCACACGGCCACGCCGCTGGCCGTTGCCGTGTCCAGGAATTGGTTGGCAAGGACCAGGGCCAGAGCGTCCCACGCAATGGAGATTTCCGGCTCGTTTGCGGCATTGATGGCTTGAAACTCAAGCACTTCACGGAGCACCGGGGGGAGGTAGTCAAGGAGCTTTCTATCCATTGATGTCCCCCCTCACCGGGATGCTGTCTGCACCCAGCACAAGGTTTTCCTCCTTGCCGTTGATCTGCGTGTCAGCAATGTCCGTTATCATGTCGGAGCACTCGGAGAGGATGCGGCTTTCAATCTGAGAGATGCGGACGGTCAGGTGGTCCGAAGTGGCCCAGGTGCCCGCCAGCTCTGCAAAGTAGCCGTCAATGACGGCCTCCACATAGCTTTTGATGGCCTCCCAGTCCCAGCCGGAGGCATAGGTCAGATTGAGCGTGATGCTCACCGGCACCGGCTCCACGCCGGTCACATGGACCACATGGCCGATGGGGGCAAGTCCCAGACCCTCCCCGGCGTTCTCGGTGGGGTCCACCGCCGTCTGCACCTCATCAATGAGGGTTTCAGAGGGGGCAGTGTTATTGGATGCCAGCAGCACCAGCTTGACGGTGCCGCCCACCGTCAGCTTTTTGTTGAGCGCCGCCGTGTAGACGGCGGTGAGCCAGGCCGCCACGGGCTCACTGAGCCCCGCAATGGCGCTGGTGTACCAGGCTGTGACAGTAGCATCCGGGATGAGCGTGGACGGCGCAATGTCCCCGTTCCAGACCGGGTGCACCTTGACGGCGGAGATGCCGGGCATGGCTTTCACCTTTTCGATGTAGTCAGCCTGGTTGCCGCCAAAGGCCTGGGACTTGAAGCTGTCAAGGACACGCTGGCGGAAAACCTCCGTGTCCTCCTCATCATCTCCGGGGATTAGCAGCTCCACCAGCTCTGCATGGGTCAGCCCGTCCACATACTCAATGGGGATGAGCTGGCCGGTGTAGCCGTTGGCCTGGGCCCCTGCTGTTTCGCAGGTGACCCGGTGGCTCAGGCCGGTGGCGGTGTCCTCGGAGGTGTCCATGCGGGCCGTCACCACAAAGTTTAGGTCCTCGCAGGAGAAACGGGTGCCCACCGGCACCTCAATGTTAAACTCCGCCCGGAACACTGCGGCGCTGGGCGGGTAGGGGCTCATGTTACGGTCAGCGGCCCGCTTGATGAGATATTCACGGGGCGCTGTTGCCAGGTATGTGGCAGTGAAAACGAAGTCCAGCCCAATGTAGAGCTGGGCCAGCTCCGCCATGGACGGAGCCACACCGTTCATCACCATGGAGCCCTCCCGCTTGTCGATGCCGGAGGACACCCTGGCCAAGGCGCTGGCCAGCAGCGCCTCATAGGTCTTGGTTTCAAACATGGTTAAATCTCAACCTCCTTTGTGGCCTCCAGCTCTCCATAAATGGTGTAGACGGTAAAGCGGACCAGCACGGACTTTCTGCCGGTTTCAAAGGTCCAGTCATCCACGCCGGTGATGCGGTCATCCTGCATCAGGGCATCCGTGATGCGCCTTTTCATCTCACTCATGGCGTAGTCCATAGGTTGGCCGATCAGGTCAACCAGCTCGGAGCCATAATTGCGGGAATAGATGGGGTAGGCATAGCGCTCCACATTGAGGATGAGATAGACCGCTTGGCGCAGGGCCCCCCGCTTGTCGGTCATGCCCGCCACCCGCTGCCCCTCAATGTCCAGCTTGTGAGTATAGCTGGGCTGCTCCTCCAGCTCAAAGCCGATGAGGTCAAGGTTTTCTCCAGTTGTCGGTAGCGTTCCCATCAAGGTGCCTCCCATCTGTCCAGGACAATGTATTTTTGCCCGCCATCGCAGGAGATGAGGATGACCTTTTCCCCTGCCTTGAGGGCCAGGTGCACCTTAAAGGTTTTCCTGCCCTTGTAGGCGTGCTGGTGGGCGGCAAAAGCAGCCTCTCCGCTGCCGCCGCTTTGGCTTTCCGTCTGGTGGTCCACCGTCATGTCCACATTGAAGTCACGGACATTGTTGGTGAGGATGAGCTGGGCCTCCGTCAAGGTCTTTTTCTGGTCCACCTGGATTTTCAGCGGGGAGGCGGATGTCACAGTGCCAAAGCTCACGGCCATGGGGCCGTCCGCCTTGACCGCCTCCACCGCCGCCTGTTTCACAGCACGGACCAGCTCATTGATGTCAAGCGACAAATGTACCACCTCGCATTTTGAGCTCCATGAGGTGCTGCCCATCGTTGAATGTGTGCTTGACCTGTTCGGCCATGAGGTAGTTGGACACATTGATGTCACCCAGGCCCAGCATGACCACCAGCAGCGTGCCCGCCCTCACACGGATGTCACCAAGGACATCCTGGAGCTTGAGGGTGCGGGTCTTGGTGTTGTAGAGGTCCAGGAGAGCGTCCGCCATCGCCTTGGCGTTGGCCTTGCTGTCCAGTTTCTCATAATATTGCAGGACACCCCATTGATTGATGTGGGAGCCGTCCTGGGTAATATAGATTTCCCGCTTGCCGGTTTCCTTGTTCTCATAGGAGAGCTTGATTTTGTCATAGGTCTGGGTGGCAATGGAGCTCTTATAGTCGTAGTCACCGGCGGTGTCCTCATCCACAAGCATGTTGAGTTTCATGTTGCCCAGGCTCTTGAGGGTCAACTTTCCAACATTGTCATAGAGCACATACATCTGCCCGGTGGCCTTTAGGGTTTCGTCCAGGGCGTTTTGGATGATGTCAAACAGGGTTTGATTGTCCTCCACACGGCTGGCGATCTTGTAGCCCGTGTCCTCAAGCTCTCCCACATTGAGCTGGAAGTCCTCCGCCACCATTTTGATGACCTCAGAGGCCGTCTTGTTGGTGTAGACATAGGTATCTTTATTCTTGAGGTAATAAAGCTGGTCATACACCACGCACTTGATGACATTGGGGTTGTTGCCCTTGCGGGATTTCTCAAAGACAAAGCCATAAAAGACGGGGGTGCCGTCCACGGAAAAACGGCAGGGGTCCCCCTCTTGAAAGCTCAGGCCCGGGGTCTTTACCACCTCAAAGGTGAGCTTGCCCGGCTGGCCTTTGCGTTCCCACTCAATGGTGACACCCTCCACCGTGGGTGGGTACATGATATTGCTACCATGTTGTATCAGCAGCTCATAGCTCATGGGATGGTGAGCACCTGCCCAGGATAGATGAGGTTGGGGTTGCTGATTTTGTCCGTGTTGGCCCCGTAGATTTTGGTGTACTGGGCCCCAGCGCCATAATACTTGGCGGAGATGGCCCAGAGGGTGTCACCCTTTTTCACGGTGTAGGTCTTAGCGGAGGGGGCCGTGCTGGCATCCCGCTCCTTTTCCACGGTCACGGTCTGCTTGCCCGTGTCGGTGCTGAGCTGTTCGACCTTGGCCGTTTTCGTGCCGTAGGAGCGCCATTGCTTGAGGTTGATGTCCACGCTGACATCCAGGCCCTCCTTGGCATCTTCCGTGATGTTGTAGTCCTCCACGCTCACGGTCATGTTGGTGTCGAACAGCCGCCGTCCATCCGGGGAGCGCCGCACCAAAATAAACTGAGTGGTGCCCTTAGAGGTCTTGAGCCGTTCCAACACGCCCATGTAGTAGGACGGGGACCGGCTGCCGGTGAGCATTGAGAGCGTCACCGGCAGCACGATCTCACTCAGCCCAGGGGTGCGGAGGAAATTGATCTCACCCTCATTGAGCAGCGTGAGCGTCTTATTTTTGCCCTTGATTTTTACGGTCAGCTTGGCAGGAGTGGGCCACTCCACGCCGCCCAGATAACAGGAATAACTCATGCGTGCACCCCCTCAGCAGCGGTGACCAGCGCCTCAGTAAAGCCCTCGGTGAGCTGGCTGATAACGCCGTCCAGATCAGCACTGCCGTCAATTCTGTTGGTCATGCCGGTCATGTCAATCTTGACCTCTGCGGTGGTGAAACGGTTGATTGCATCCCTTTCTGCGATGTCCCGCAGGTATTCAAGCTGTTCCTCTGTCACGGCCAGAGCATCAGCGGTCTTGCCGGTATTGTCGGCAGTTTCTCCCGTATAGGCGGCGATGTCACCAAGGTCAAAACCACTGCTGTCGCCCAGACCGCCCGTGTTGAACATTCCACCAATTTTGGCATCAATGCCCTTGCCAAAATCGTTACCCGCCGCCCATGCGTCCCCGTATTCAAAACGGTAGTCAATGGTGGGAGCGTTCTTGTCAAGGGTGATGGCATTTTCATTCTTGCCCCAGGCGGTTACAGAGCTTTGCAAACTCTCCAAGCCAGCCGTCCAGTTGGTGCCGAAAATGGCATCAATGATGGTGGTGACCACCTTGCCCAAGTTCAAAAACCAGCCAATGATTTGACCGATGAGATTAGCCACGGCATCACCAAAACTGTTGAAACCTCCGTTGCACACATTCAAAATCCATTCCACGATGCCAAGAAACGGGGCAACGAAGATGGCCCAGATGTACTGAATGAGGGCATTGAGCAAGCCAATCACGGTGTTGCCAATGAAAGCGCCTGCCACCGCAATGGCCCCGCAGATGAGCCCCGTGGCGGAGATGGAGGAGCCGGTGACCTTGTTGATGATGGCCACCACGCCGTAGAGCAGGCCGATGACAACGGCAATGAGCATGATTATCCAAGTGATGGGAGATGCCAGCAGAGCGGAGTTAAAGGTGGATACCGCCGCAGAGGCCGCCGCTGTGTTTCCGGTCAACACGCCAAAGCCAATGCTGAGGAGGTTGACCACAGCGTGGTATGCTGCCGTGGCAACGTCTGCAATCTGCGTCCAGTGCGCCGCTACTTGGAATACCAGAAAAGCGGCACCCAGACCCAGCAAGATGGGGCCAATCACAGAGAGATTGTTGGCAAGCCAGTTGATGGCAGTGAGTAGGGGTCGTGTCACCTTTAGGGCGATATTGCCCATTTGGGTCCACACCTGCCCCCAGGTCATGGCCATACCGTTAAACTTGGCATTGGTTTCATCTGCGATGGACAGGAGCGCATTTTTCACAACGGTTGCCGACACGGCCCCCTTTTCTGCGTAGGACTTGATGGAGCCCTCTGCAATGCCCATGTACTGCTCAATGGCTCTGGCGATGCCGGGCGCATTTTCAAGGATGGAGTTTAGCTCCTCACCTCTCAGAGCGCCTGCCGCCATTGCCTGGGTGAGCTGGAGCATGGCCGCCGCCTGCCCTTGGGCGGATGCGCCGCCAATGACAAACTGCTTGTTGACCTGCTCCATGAAAGCAATGAGTTCATCATTGGAGGTGAAAGCGGCCCCAGCGTTTGCGCCCATGCTGGCAATAGCAGATGCCGTGTCAAGGTAGGCAGCTCTGGAGCGCTGGGCAGAGGCCATGATTTTGGCCTCCAGAGCCTTAACACTACCGCCGTCATCAACTATGAAGTTGAGGCGGGCGGTGGTACTGGTCATCTGGTCAGAGAGCTCTATGAGCTTTTTGAGGCCAACACTTGCGCCGATGGTTGCCGCCAGATTTTTGGCCTTGCCCACCATGTCATCCAGTGCGTCATTGCCGCCCCGGATGCTGGCATTGAGCTGTTGTTCTGCTTGGGTGCTCTGGCGGATGTTTCGTGTGACCTGCTGCTCCTGCTGGGCCGCACGGCGGTAGTTTTCCTCCATCTCACGGACGGCAAGATTGACCTCTCCCAGGCCAGCCCTCGCTTGGTTGAGGAGGCGCACATCAACAGCATTGGCACTCGCATCCTGCATCTGCTCAAAGCTGTGCAGGGTAATATCCAGAGCCCTTGTGATGTTCTTGAGCACGCCAGTTACTTGGTCATTGAGAACCATTTGGGACCGTATTGTGGCCACAAGTCCGCCTCCTTTCGTGGGGAATAAAAATAGCGCCCCCACTTACTGTGAGGGCGCTAAAAGCGCTTAGTGCTTAAAACATGGCACGGACAAAGTTCTTGTAAACCTTGTCATCCATTTCAAGCAGGCTGTTTTTTCCGTCTTTGAAACGGACCGCAACAGTGACGGTGCTTTTGTTTTTTGCGGATAGCCCTGCCAGCAAGCCAACGGGTCCTAACAGAGCCGCACCAACGGCACCTCTTGCAATGCCGCTGGCAGCGCTTTTGCGGGTATCCTCTGTGATGACATCGTAGCTGTCCACGCCAAACTTATCCAGGAGGATGTAGTTTTTGCGGTCAACATAGATTTGCACCACGCCGCCAATGCCGGTGATGGGTTTTCCCATGTAGTCACCAGCGATGACCATATTTTTTGCTCCCATGATGTAGCCCTCCTTGGTGTTGATGACACCATTTTAGGCTAAATCAGTTCACAATGTCAAGAGCTGGAGCCAAAAGTGCTATCTGCGCTTTCGGTTTGCTTTGTTCTTGAGTTCCGCCTCTTTTTTCCGCTCCGCCGCACAGCGGGCATCAATAGAGGCGATGACAAAAGCACGCTCCTTGACGGGCAGGCTCAAAAACTTGGACGGCTCCCAGCCAAACTTTTGCAGACAGAAGTGTGCATAGCTGGCCTCTGGGTCACCGTCCTCTATTAGTTTTTTGCCTCATCAACCAGCTCATTCTCAGTCTTGAAACCGTTGAGCTGGAAAACTTCCGTCACATAGTCATCAAACTCACCGCCGATGAGCAGCTTGCCCAGCAGCTCCTCCGGCTTGGCAACACCCCAGTCATTCTGGAGCTCTGCGTTGCTCAGGTCCGGGAACACCGTGCAGCGGGCGCACACCTTGGCCTGGAAAGCGTAGCTATCAAGCTGCTGGGTGTACTGGCCCTTTTTGCCGGGCACCGGCACCTGCCGGACGCAGGAGTTGCGGATGCGGGCGTATTCATCAGCGGAGATGCAGCAGATTTCCCACAACATGGGCTTGCCATCCTCCCCCTTGAAACGGGGGGAGGCGGCAAACTTGTAGTTTTCGATCTGCTCAACATTGGCGTGCATAAATGCGGACAGGTTACTCATGGATGATTTCCTCCTTTAGTTGGCCGCCCTTACATATAGGACGGGTTGGTGTGCTTTTCGGGGCGGGTGAAGCTGTCGCAGTAGCCCTCAAGGGTCTGCTCCACAAAGTCACCCTCTGCGTTGAACATGGACAGCAGCACATCACCGTCCAGCACGCAGTTGTTGTAAATCTTGGTGCTCCGGCCAACGGAGGTGGCGGGGTCATCGTTGGAGGTCTGGATGTCAAAGGTAGGCATCACACCCGTCTTGATGAAGTCCTCAACCACCTGGTCAAAGATTTCCGTGCACTTATAGACCGTCATGGAGAAAGCCAGGGCAATGGTTTGGGCCTTGTGGCCGATCACGGGATTGCCCAGACGGTAGACTTCCTTGGTGTTGATGGAGGCCTTGCCCTCAAACTCCTTGGCCATCAGCATGGAGTAGCGGGTGCCGTTCAGCGTCACGAAGCACTCAGCAAAGTTGGCGCTCACGGCATCCTGGGTGTTCATAGAGATTTTGTCAGCCATGTGTCACAATCCTCCTTTACTGAATGATAACGCTCATGTAGAGCTGGGCCATGGCGTTGATGATGTTGAGGCCGTTGATGGTCAGCAGCACTGCCTTTTTCTTGTCACCCTGCTCACAGGTCACCGTGTCGGGGTCAAAGTTCTCAACAGCACGGATTTTCTCAAGCTCCTGGATGAGCTTGACCACATCGCCCCACAGGGAGGCACGGCCAGAGGCATCATTGGGCACGGTGCCCACATAGCGGGTGTTGAACAGCACCGCCGTGTCATTGGCGATCTGGTCACACACACGGATGGTCTGGTTGGACTGGAAAACCTCTCCCTTGGTGTCGGAGAGGGTCAGCAGGGTGTTGATGTCCTCCAGCACACGGGTGACCCCGTTGACATTGTGGAACATAAACCTGCCTGCCTTGAGGGCCGCCTCAAGCGCTGCCTGGGTGTATTCGGTGTCCAGAATGAGCTCACCGTCATACTTGGCGTTGGTGAGGGACTTGTTGACGGCCACGCCAGCGTGTGCGCCAGTAGCCCAGTAGACCACCGCCTGGGTGTCCACATCGGCAATGGTGGCGTGGGTGGCAGTGTTCCACACACCAATCACGCCCTCATAGTCAGCGCTGGGTTTCCAGGCCACAAGCTGGAATTTGGCACCTACCTCATCCCTCATGCGCTGGGTGTACTTGACATACAGGTTGACCACGGTGCTCTCCGTGGCCGGGCAGCACAGGGTGTTGAAAGCATAGGCCTCCAGCTTATCCAGGAAAGCCTGGTGGTCCTCGCCGGTGACTGCCGCATCATCAGCGCCGCCGGTCAGCTTGGTGCCCGCAGTGGCCACCAGCGTGGCGCTGGTCTTGAAAACCACATAGTCATTGGCCACCAGATCAGTGGCCGCCTTGACCGTCTGGGTGTCAACACACTGGCCGTCCAGGTAGGTACTCACATCCCATGCGCTGGTGTCATCGACATTGGAGGCGATGACAATAGAGAGGTCATTGCCACGCACACCGGGGTACTTGGCATCCGCATAGGTGCAGCTTGCCTTTTCGCCGTTGCCCAGCCGCCAGCAGTAGACGGTGGTGGCGTGCTGGAAAATCTCACGCAGGGCCAGCAGCTTGGGGTGGTCATACCCATAACCGAAGATGGCCTTGCTGTTTTTCTGAAACTCACCAGAGGTGACGGGGAAAACCTCACCCTCCGGGCCCCAGCTCAGAACAAAGGGCGCTGCCGCATAGCCTCTGTCAGACAGAGTGGCGGATGCCTTTGCCACGCTGGAGAAATTGATGTAGCTGCCGGGCAGGACCTTGTTCTGGGTCAGCCAGTTACCTCCGCCAAGAGCCATTTATCTCACCTTGCCTTTCATAAACTTTTCAATCAGCGCATCCACCTCATTCAAGGTGTAGGTCTTGCCATCCTCCAGCAGTGCGCCGATCAGGTCCCGCCGGTGGACATATCTCTGAGAGGCCACCAACTGCGCCTTGGTAAAGGCGGCGGCATTGGCCTCCGTGGTCTGGGTTTTTGCCATTGGCTTATCCCTCCTCATTGATTTTGAGAGTTTCCATGTTCTCCTGCTCCAGCGGGACACGGACGAAGTGGTCATAGCTCAAAAGCACATGCAGGACATCCTCCGCCAGTGTCCACTCACAGCCGGTGGCGTGGATGATGTCCCCCTCCGGGGTTGTGATGCTCCCCAGGACAAAGGACAGCCGGTGTGCTATGCCATAGCACTCCGCATCCCCGGCCTTGGGGTAGTAAATCACATCCACCGTGGGTGTCCGCTTGTACCTCTGGCCCACCTCTTTGGCGTGACCGGCACCAGGCATGATGACATTAAAATCTCCGGGCTTGAGCCCTTGCTTGACATTCCCGCCATGCACCTGGGCGGCAGGAAAAGCGGCGTGGAGCGCAAGGCTCACGCCGTCATAGATGCTGTTGAAATTGATTTCAGCCATTGAATACCTCCCGCAGCAGGGCCTCCAGTTTTCTCTCGATCACGCCCGGCGCAAGCCTCTCAAGGTCCTGCTCGGACAGGGTGAGGAAATACTGGCCCGGCACCCAGCCGTCACCGCCCCGTGTTCGGTGGCCAAACTCAACATAGCTGGCATATTCCACAGGGTTGATGACCTCAATGATGTAGGCGTTGCCGGACTTTCTGACTGGCAGTGCCTCAGCGTAGGCTTTCGCATCATTGCTGCCGCCTCTGCTGGCAGCGTCCGCTTGGGTTTTGGATGTCCAGCCCCGGCGCAGGGTGCCGCCCTTTTTGCCACTGGATTTTGGGTACTGCCCCACAGGTGTGCGGGGGATGACCAGCGCCAGCAGGCGGGCGGCTAACTCCTTTGACACCTCCGTGCAGAAACGGTCCATGTCCATGCTCTGGAGCGTGGCCAGACTGTCACGGAGGCGCTGGAGCTGCTTATAATCGCAGTTTCCCCAGTTCATCAGGCCCACTCCTTGAAAAGCTCCAGCGGCACCTCTTGGTGGCAGCTATACACTGCGCTCTTGCCGCTCCGTTCATAGTCACGGGTCATGCCGTTCTGGGTCACTGTGATTTTAGACCCCTCCGGGATGTCCACGGAGGGGTCAATGTAGAGCACCACGCTTTGGGCCACCTGGGCGGCCTCCTCGTTAGGCTCTGTACTCACCACAGACTTGTGAGAAATGCGGCAGCGGATGTCTGCCGCCAGGATGCGCTCCTGGGGCTCCGTGCGGCCATTGGCGGGATTGAGCACCCCGTCCAGCACGGTGATGGTCGCTTTGCCCACCCAGAGGCTCTGCACGGCCTTTTTGTGGGCGGGGCTCCCCACTACCATCTCATCCTCCGAAAAGCCGCCAGCGTACTCTCAGGCGGGCGCATGAGCCCTGCAAGCAGGGCATCAAAGCGGGCCTCAGCGCTGCTGGCTCCATCACTGGCTCCAGCAAAGGTGATGGCCACATCACCCTCCGTGATGCTCTTGGCCGGGGCGGAGAAGTCAAAGCCCTCCAGCCCGTCCAGACCACCGGCGGCTTTCTTATCATAGAGGAATTGCCCGGCCACCATATCCACATGGACATAGAAAAGGCCATCCGGCAGCACCCTTTGATTGATGTCTGCCAGGATGTCCTTTTCACACTTGTCTATGAGGAAATTGAGGCCGGTTTCGTCATTGTCCGTGACGGTGTAGCCCAGCATGGCCAGCCGGGACACCACGGCCTCATACACGGTCATGGTTTAGCCTCTGGACTTGATGCGGGCGATGGGGATAACCTTGTGGTTGATGTAGGAGCGCTGGCTCTCAGTGGCCTCACCAGAGTGGACCAGAGCCCAGTTGGCACCATCGGACAGCTCCGCATCCGTGGGAGAGAGGGTGGTCTGGCTGGTCTTTTCGTAGGAGATGCCCTTGGGGGCAAACACCTTGCGCTGGCGGGTGTAGAGGGTGTCCTGGCCGCCGTTCTTGGCGGGGTCACGGGACATCTCATAGGGCACCTTAGCACCCAGGTCCTCAAAGTTGATGGAGCCCTCACCCAGGACATAGCTGGTGTATTCCTCACCGGCAGGGACATCCACCTCATAATAGGTGGCAATGTTGTCCACGCTGGGGGAGGCCACAGCGTTGTACTTGGTGCCGCTCTTGGTGTAGTAGGTCTTGGTGTAGTAGGTCTTGCCGGTCACCAGGGCGGTGTCAGAGGTCAGCTTATAGGTGGCGGCAACAGCCTCAACAGGCATCCCGTCATCCACAATGACCAGCTTGCCGTTCCAAGTGTAGAGGGTCAGATCACGGGTCACACCGTCCTTGTTGGTGTACTTGAGAGCGGTGAGCAGGTTGAGGTTTTCCAGGTTGGTGGCCGGAACAGAGTGCATGAAAATCATGGCAAACTTTTTCTTGTGGTCACCGCAGGCCTGGGCAGTGGCGCTGTTGAGGGTGGAGGCCTCCAGGTTGCCGTTGACAGAGTAGGTGTGCTTGGTGACAAACTCACCGCTCTTGCCGCCGGTCATGGAGAAAACACCCTTGAGGACCGCCAGGATGGTGTCCTGGTCAATGTCCTGCCAGTAGTCCGCCACCTGCTGGGCCACATTGTTCATAAAGTCCACGCCGCCGGTGATGTCAAAGGAGAAGTCCTTTTCCACCCACGCCTTGGCACGGCCAATGACCACCACACCCTGCTCAAAGGTCTTGGTAGAGGTGGCGGTGATGTCAGTCTGGCCGTCATAGTTCACGGCCTCACCGTCCAGCAGGCCACGCACGGCCACACGGGCATAGCCGGTGCCGTTCTGGGTGCCCAGCACCGCACGGATGTCCGGGTTGCCCACCAGGACCTTGGACTTGCGGATTTCGTTGAGGCGGGTGCGGGGGATGCGGTCCATGATGTACTTGAAAGCCTCAGGGTTGAAAGATTTTGCGTCAAACTTAGCGTTAGGCATAATTCAATACTTCCTTTCTTGAAATGATTGTGTTGTTGGGGTTATTCCAGCTTTGCGTCAGGGTTTTTGGCCATGTACTCGGTCAGCTCGGAGTAGGACATCTCAGACAGCTTTTTGGTGCTGCCGGGCTTGCCCCCGTCCCCGTTCTCGCCGGGTTTCCAGCCGCTATACTTGGGCGCATCTCCAAACATAAAGTCAGTAGCGGCGTCCTTTTTCATCGCCTCGACCTTGGCCCCCAGAGTGATGGTTTCGCCGTTCTCCTTAGAGGTGACCTTGCCATCCACTACCTTGGCATCCTTGAGGAAGTCCGCCAGCATCGCACGGACGGCGATGTTGTTCTTGGACCCGGCAGCGGTGAGCTCTGCATCCACCGCAGCAGTCAGCTTGACCGTGGCCAGCTCCTTATCATAGGCGGCTTTCTGGTCCTTGTTCTGCTGGGTGAGCGTGTCGATCTGCTTTTGCAGTTCGGCATTGTCACCGGCGGACTTTTTCAGCTCGGAGAGCTGAGTGTCACGGGTCTTGATACCCTCACGGAGCTGCTTGACCTCGGTTTCCAGCTCTGTGACCTTGGCAGTCTTTGTGTTGAAGTCGGTGCGGGCCACAAAGCCCTTGCCGATCTCCTGAGAAACTGCTGTGTCAATTTCGGGGGTGTACGCATCCCCCAATACGGTTTTCAGCCATTCCAACATGATTGTTACCTCCTTGCATGTCTGCTGTCCTTTTTATCCGGCCAGTCCCGGTGTTGCAGTGCCCATCTTGTAGTCCGCCGGGCCAGCGGTATTTGGGTATGAAAAAAGCACCGTGCATTTTCAGCACGATGCTTTTAACATCAAAAAGGGGTTACTCCTCGGAGCTCTCCAGATCAGCGTGGTAGGGACACTTGAGGCACCGCTCACGCTGCTCCTCACTCCATGTGATGCCATTGGGCAGAATAGAGGGCTTTGCCTCATGGTCTGCCACAAGGACAATTTCCAGGCAAGTGGTCCCATCAACCTGCCCACCCGTAACAGGGCAAAAAACTGTGTTCATCTGAATACCTCCGCAATGGCCTTGGTTGTCGGGTCAAAGTCTTTTTCGGAAAATGCCGTCTTGACTTTCATGGTATCAGCATCAATATATGCCGCACCATCAAGAGAATAGCAGTTGATGCTCACACCATCCCAGCGCTTGCGCCGCACGGTGCACTTGGCGGCTCTTACATAGCCCTTGGCATCGTCCAGCGTGCAGCCGTGGCGTGCGGCGTGGGCATCGTTGAAAGTGAGGATGTCCGCATCAATAGTTACCGGCGGCACACGAACGGTGCCAATCACGCCGGTGGCTTTTACGGCCTTATAGGCCTTGTAGTCAGCCTTGGAGGCCTCCGGCACACGGCCCTTGTAGGAATAGAGCCCAGCCAGGTCTTTGTATTCGGCAGCACGGTCATATTTCAAGGCTTGGAAGTCCTTGAAATAGCGGGGTGCATCCGCACCCAGGCGCTCCTTGTACTTTTCAAACTGGGCTCTGTCAGCGGTTTCATTATAGCTGATTTTCTGCATCTTATCAACAGTTCCTTGACCATGGAGAGCATCCTGCTGGGCTTTCCATTGGTCATAGGTCATGTTGCCGGGCACCTTGAAGCGCTCACCCGTCACAGCGTCACGGGCATAGCGTTCACCCATGCCGTCCATGTCCTCAAAGTAGGGGCAGGTGCAGCACCGGCACCACGGATGAAACGGTGGAGCGGTGAGCCCCACCTGGTACTCTGACATCTTGAAAACCTTGCCGTCCATGTCGGCACACAAGCTGCATGTGTCCTTGTCAAAGGAGGCCACGATTTTGTAGCGCTCCACATCCAGGGCCTTGTAGCAGTCTTTTTGCCCGGCGCTGGAGAAATAGGCGCTTTCCGTCATCACCAGGCGGCCAGCCTTTGCCCTGGACACATCAAACTGCTTGGAGATGGCAGAAATGGCACGGTCCGGGGCCTCACCCCGGATGACCATTTGCGTGAGCTGGGTGTTGACGCTGTTCACAAGGCTCTGCTTGTTTGTCCAGCACCGATCACGGAAAGTCTGGTTGTCCGTAGTCCAGGGGCGGGAGAGCACCTTGGTGATGGTTTCCTCATTGAGGGCCTGCATGGTCCAGCCCACGCCCAGCCCCTTTTGCAGTTCAAAGGCCGTGTGATAGTAGCTGCCCTCATACATCTTGCGGGCGGCGGCATCCACATAATCCAGTTGGTTGGAGTATAGGACCTCTGCCTGCTGCTGGAGCTGGAGCTTTAGAGCCTCCAGCCGGGAGATGTGCACCTTGGCGCTGGCGTTCTCAAGCTGTTTCATCCAGGCACCATCAATGGCGTTTTGCTCACCATGGGCGATGTACTCAGCCACGGTCCAGTGAAACTCCTTGAGCTCCTTGGAATTGAGCAGCCGCTTGGCCTCTGCCAGGTCAATCTCATTGTTAGTGGCAAAGCGCTGATACCAGCGGGCCATCTGCCGCTCAATCTCAGCTTGGGCGGCGGCAAACTGCTTTTCAAGGTTTTCCACATAGGAGTAGGACTGGTCCAGCAGCGCATCCTCCATGTTTTTCATGCGCTGGGCCCAGTAGGCGGCATTAGTCTGTCTTGCCATCGCCACCACCCTCATTGTTTACCGGCGGCTGGTTGCGGTTGGCCAGAAAAGCGGCCTGGTAGGGGTCAGCCTGCATGGCCTCCTCTTTCTCATCCTTGATGCGCTGGAGCTCCTGCTCCGGGTCAGTGACCCAGGGGTGCATCTTGACGATGGTTTCATCAGAGAGGATGCCCACGGAGTTCTTGCAGTTGTTGATGGCCTCCGTTTCGTTGATGAGCACATCCCGGTCAAAGATGACTGTGACATCCTCGCCCTCAAAGCTCCTGCCGCCGGTGTTGGCCAGGTGCTTGTTGATAAACCAAAGCAGCTCCTCCATGCTGGCCTGAAACTCCATTTCAATGCCATTGGCATCCAGGTCAATGTCAGAGTACATGCTCTGAATGTTCATTTGGTTTGGGTCACCGCTCATGCGGTCATCCTTGGCATCATAGCCTCTGGCGTTCTCAATGATGGCATCCTTGAGCAGGGCCAACAGGGTCTTGTAGTTTTCAGCGTTGACGGATATTTCCAGAGTGTCCACGCCGCCCTCAGCCCCCTCATAGGACCGCACCTTGATGGCACCATAGGTGGCCAGGTTGCGGCGGAATGTGCCCAGGTCCTCACCGTCATAGTTCTTGATGACCAGGATGGTGGTGTGGATGTCCTCCTCCATCTGGTTGGCAAAGTTGCTCAGGATGTTGTTGTAGGCATCCTGGAGGCACTTGACCTTAGAGAGGAGTGGGATTTCATGGTGGGAGCTCTTAAAGCACACCAACGGGATGCGCTCCCAGTTGTAGCCCTCCACTTTGCCGGTTTCATCGTCCTGCCGTGTGATGATATAGGGGCCGGAGTAGGCAAAGCTGTCCGGCTCCAGCACGCCGTCATCCGTGCGGATGAAACAGTCCACACCGCCGCCGTGCATGACCTCTACCTTGACCACATCCTTGGCGTGTTCGGCCTCATCGTATTCCTGCACCACATAGACATGGACAGCAGCGTCCAGGATGGTGTGGTCAGCGTCCGCCCAGAATGGCAGGACCTCATCAGCAGGAAAGCGCCGGAAAGCCAGCTCCCCGTTTTCGTAGTAGGGATAGAGCCAGGACTTTCCGCCAATCCATGCGCCCTCACCAACATTGTGCATAGTACGCAGAAAACGGGCCCCGAACAGAGCCCCCAGGGCCTTGGCATACTCCTTGTTTTCGGCGTCAAAGGACAGCGGACGGCCAAAGGAGTAGTTGGTCTTTTGGTCCACCATCTTGGAATAGAGGTTGTTGACCAGCCGGTTGTTGGGCAAGTTCTTGAGCACAATGGGCTTGCCGTCCTCATCCAGCGCCAGGCGTTCCCGGTGGGTCACATCCTGGTAGCCGTCATAGTAGGCCTCACCCTCAAGCTGCTTTTTGCGCTCCGGGCTGGTGAGCCATGCGGTGATTTCAAGCTCCAGAAAGCGCTTGTCCGTCATGCCCCGTTTGAAATTGGTGGCCACACGGCCATTGCAATCATCCCTCAGATTGAGTGTCACCATTGGTTTCTCACCTCACTTAAAGCTAATCAGATCAGGCGCATAGACACGGTGCACAAAGTAGCGCACATCGTCCATGCTATGGTCATTTTCTTTGATGGGACGGTCCATCTGGGCTTTTTCATCCCAGCGATACATCCCAAACTCACGGATGCAGTCCGTGCAGCAGTCACAGAAAAAGATGTCACCGCTCTGGAGCCGGGTGGCCACATTGCGGATGCCGTCCAGCACGGAGTTGGAGGCCTTTTCTACACGGTAGCGGTCATGGCGGCGGATGACCTCAATGAAAGAGGCTGCCGATGGGTCCACGATGATGGCGGACACATGCAGGCCATCAGCCAGACGCTCCAGCTCCGTGTAGTGCTCCTCATCGGTGCGCTGGCGGCCCTCCTTGCGGCTGTCATAGTAATACTCCCTCATCCTGTACCACTTGCCACCAGCCTTGCCCCAGAGGCCAATGCTGGTGGGGTTGATGGTGCC
>OJOU01000354.1_pt1 | contig 19522 bp, 15 predicted proteins | sample 1598291 | NCBI WGS metagenome assembly OJOU01 (sample SAMN03922470, study PRJEB24848) | human gut metagenome | isolation source: stool sample | host: Homo sapiens | place: Germany | collected 2010-11 | reverse complement strand
CAGCTCTGTTTACCAAGCCAGATACAAACGAATTCGTAAAAACTCCCCAAATATGATTTTCACAAAAGAACATTCAAACTCGCTGAAAGCCTCGTCCCCATATAGCACCCATATAGCAAAACGGCACCCTGAAAAGAGCGCCGTTTAAATTGGTGATCCCAACGGGATTTGAACCCATGTTACCGCCGTGAAAGGGCGATGTCCTAACCACTAGACGATGGGACCATTGGTCGGAACAAAAGCGTTTATATAGATAAAAAAATAATAAGTCAACACTTTCTTTTCATTTTTTTGATTTTTTTTGCAAAAAATCAGTTAACGTAAAATAATTGATTTATTTTCAATATGTTATAAAAACTACTTTTGCGCTGAATCTGCCTCCTGCTGACGCGCTGCAATATCCTTCATCATATCGACAGCCCCTCCTCCCACTGATACGGAAGTTTCGAAAGAAATATTTTCTTGTGCTGTTACAGTAGGTTGAGTTTGATTTTCTGTTGTCTCGGCCGATTCACCGTCTTTTTGCCCCGGTATCAGCAGCACCGGCTTTTCGACATCATTAACACCTTTTGTTTCAGCCACCCCCGCTGCCTCTCCGGCATCGGCAGAACTCCGCTGCTCCGCCGCACCTGTGGTTTCTCCGGCAGAACTCCGCGACATCTCCGCACCTGCGGTCTCTCCGCCGGAAACAGCTTTGTCAGCCCCCTCAGCCTGATTTTCAGCTGCCCCCACTGCCTCTCCGGCACCGGCAGAACTCCGCTGCTCCGCCGCACCAGCAGCCTCTCCGTTGGAAGAAACTTTGGCGCCGCTGTCTGCCGGAACGGCATTTCCTCCCGCCGTTTCTTCTACGGCAACAACGCCTTTCTCACTGTCATAAATTTCTATCTTCCCTTCCTCAAAAACAACCGTTTCGGAGCGGGAGGCCGGCTTTGCCGCCGTTTCCGGCTGACTGATTTTTGCCAACGCCGATTCCGGTTTGCTTACGGCATCAACTTTTTCTTTTGTTTCCTGCACAAAGTCCAAAAATTCGGTCAATGCCTCGCCGGAAATTTCCGCCTGCTCCGCCCCCTGAACTGCCTGGCTGCTGCCGGAAACATTCTGTCCGTTCTCCGCTCTTGCTGCAATTTCTTCTGCCGCCGGAGCCGATAAAACCGAAACCGGAGCCCTCGCCTCCATTGCAGCTGTTTCCGTTCCGATTGTCGTTACTTTCGAGCCGGTTGTCTCCGCACTGCTTACCGTTGTTTCAGCTGCGGAAATTTCAGCCTTTTTATCGGCTTCGGCCGCTGCAGGCTGTACTGTTTCGCGGCGGCTTTCCGCAGCCCGGCTGGCTTTTCCTCTCTCAAAAACGACTGCCGCCGTCGCCAAAGGAGCAGTTTCTCTGCGGTATTCCGCAGCCGCTCCGCCCAAAAGCGTCAAAAACAATACAAACGCCAGCAGTTCTGCTTTGCCTCTGGCTTTCAACCGGGAAATTTCCTGATTATCCATAATGCCCTACTCCGTAAAAAAACATTTTCAGACATTATAGAACAGCCTTAGTTTATTTGCAAGCTTTTCCTTATGCCGAAAATCAGCGTTGCAAAACTCCTGTGGCAAAGTTTCCGCCCCAAAATTCCGCCGTCGGAACGCCGCAGCCCCAAAAGTGCGGCAGTTTCAAAAGCGCGGCAGATTCAAAAGCGCTGCAGCGGCACTCAGCCGATATGCTTTCTGACTGCCGCCGCGCCCCGCCTCAGCCTATTTCTCGGGTTTATACCGTTCCTTCAGCATCCGCCCGGCCTTGCCCAGCATATTCCCGACCGCATCAAACAGTTGTTTTCCGCCGCTGCCGGTTTTTGCAGGAGTCAGGTCAAGCAGTTTCGTCACCTTGTCCAGCCAGACAATGTAAAAATTATGCAATAGCTGCTCGCTATCCCGCTCAACCGTCAGCCGGCCGCCGATGGCGTCCATAAAACGCTGCACGAACATTTCTTCCACGCCGGCCTCAATTGCCGCTTCCGGCGTAGAAAACCGTCGCGGCAGTTCCGGCATGACCCGTTCGCCACGTTTATAGACAAGCATATACCCGCCTTTGTAGTTCACCGGTTCATAGCGGTGCAGAAGCTCCTTGCGGTAATTGTCCATCAGGCGGTAATAAGCCCGCTTTGCCAGCATATTGCCGTTCAAATCCGGGCTCTTCAAAATCTGGCTCAGATAATGGAACGTTTCATGCACAATCGTTTCCGCATCGGCCGTTTCAAACAGGTACAATGTCTTGTCCGCCGCGTCAAAAGCCCCTTTCGCCAAGACATCAAGCGTCGACTTCAGCCTTTTTTGCGGCGTCGGTGCTGCCGTTTCGTCGTCGGGCACAGAACGCATAAAATCAGGCTTAAACGCTATGTCTTTGTCGAAATTGCTTGCGATTTTCTCCAAATCGGCATACGTCAGGCGCGTTCTGTCGGTCGGAGGCGGCAGGTTCTTCTCGTCCCAATACGAAAACGACCGCTGCCAGTCGCTGTAGTCCTGTCGGCGCAGCATCGCCCGCACGTCGATATTGCCCTGCGATGTAACGCCGCCCCACGGAAACGGCGCCGCTACCGCATATCCCGAACTCATCCGCGCCCGCGTCAGGATTTCCGAATTCATCGCCTCGCGCAGGTTTTGCAAAGCTGAATACGCAAAATCGCCGATTTGCCGCTCGTCCGGATCCAGCTGCGCGCTGCCGTAACGTTCGTTGAGTTTTTCGTACAAACGGTCGAAATCAATCTCCCTGTACGTCAGGATTTCCGGTTTGTTCCCGTCGGCTCGCGCCTCAGAAGCCGTTGTTCCGACTGCATCATCTCCGACTCTCGCCTCAGAAGCCGTTATCCCGACTGCATCATCTCCGACTCTCGCCTCAGAAGCCGTTATCCCGACTGCATCACCTCCGGCTCTTGCTCCTGAAACCGCCGTTTCAGCCGTATCCGCGCCGGCTTGCTGTCCGGCCGCGGATTTCGCCTCGCTCCGATAAAGTCCCAGCAGCGGCAGGGGAACCTCCCGCTCAACCAGATAATCGCGCTGCTTTTCCCCCGGCAGGTATTTGCCGAGAAACGCCGTCAGCTCCTTGTTAAACACCGGGGCAATTTCCTTTCGCGCCATATGGATGTGGCGGTCCATAAAATTGCGCCGCTGCGTCGGCGTCAGCGCCGGATCGAACCCTTCCCGCATCTGAATGGCAAATGCAGCTCCCCTCAGCAGCAGGTCTTTCAGATTGGCGTAGTCGAACTGCCGCGGATCAATCTCCAAAACGTCGGCATTGCTGGTTTTGTCATGATAAAAATGATACCCTTCGTCATTTGCCAGCTCCTCAAACCTGACCATAACGTCTTCCATATCGGGATAGTTGCGGTAAAGCTCCTGATGTTCCAGCAAGTCGCCGAGCCGGACTTCCTTCCTCTCCAGCAGCAGCTGCCGTTCTTCCCAATACCGGCGCAGGCTTTCGTCTCCGCCCTCGTAATGTTCGGCAATATAGGCGTTTGCCGCCCGAATGTCGCGTTGTTCCGCCTTGCGTGCAAATTCGGTTTCCCGGTGCAGGCGGTAAATCCGGTGAACTTTGTCCAGCATTTCGGCAATCTGCACCTTCTGTGCCGGCAGCAGATAGCGGTATTTCTCCTGATTGAAAAACAGGTCGCTCATCAGCCGGGGCGTATGCGCTTCCCGATAAAAATCAGGACGATACGCCATATTGCGGTACGGTTTGTGATAATCGCCCTGCGCCGCCAGATAGGTACGGTACGCCAGCTCTTTGTTCAAATCCATATAAAGTTCCGGCCCTTCGGGTATTCCCATCCGCTGCGCCGCTTCGCGCCGTTTGAGAACGCGTTCCAGCAGTTCCTCCCCCACTTCCGCCTGATATTCGAACAGTTCCGGCGTTGCCGCTTCGTGCACGTCCAGAAACTCCCGCAGCGTCTGAAAATTTTTCTCGACGCTCGTATCGTCTTTCCATATCTTTTCCAAAAATTCCAGATACTTCGTTTCCTCAAGCGTCGAGCGGATAACCTTCATCTGTTCCTTGGTATAAAACCGGTCGACTGCAGGGAAATTGTCATTGGAAGCAGTCTTCCTGAGCCACGGGGAACGCATGCTTTTCGCCAGCTCTTCCGCTTTGCGCCGCTGCTCGGCCAGATAATCGTCATACGAAATAACCTCTCCTGTGCTCTTGCGCAAATCGTCCTCGATTTCCTGCCGCGAAACGTCTTCCAGCCGCAAGTCCCAGAATAAATCCCCCTTGTCGTCCTCCTTGACCGTCATTCGACTGTTTATCAGCGCGCCGTCAATCATCACCGGAAAATACGCCTTGTAAGAGTTTCTTTCTCCCGCTGTCACAGAATTCGAACCGTGCGGCGCTTTCTTAACGTTAAAAACCGCCGTTCCCAGCAACATGGGCAGATAAGGAATTAAAAGTTCCCGGCTGCCACTCCAGATATGTCTGTCCTCAACCGGAAGATTTTTGATTTCCACTTCTCTCCCCAGCGACGGATTATATATTTTCCGCCCCTGATACGAAACGAGCAGTTTTTCCATTTTCGCCTTAAAATCAGAGTCATTTCTCGCCTGATATCTATCGGCACTGACATTCAGCAGTACTTCGCCTGATGCGCTCTTGACATTTTCTCCGGCAGCCTCTACATTATCAAAAAACGGCGTACCGTTTTCCTCCCTATCCGACACCCGGATTTGTAGCCGGGACCGCCTGGGGGAGGTTTTTTGTATATAGCTGCCGTTTTCTGCACTCTGCACTTCTCCGTTTCGGTTAGCCGCCGTGCCGTTTTCCCCGCCATCGGGAATAACCAGTTCGCCCCGGTCAATCAAAACTTCTTTAAGGCTTTTGTCTTTCAGATAGATAGGCATCCGGCTCCAGTCCTGCTTATCGCGCAATTCCTCTTCCCTCAGCCCGTATCCGTCAGACAGGGCATAAAGCCTCGAATCGGCAAGTGCCCTCTGGGCTTTGACTTCCGCCTCAAAATCTCCTTCCAGATCCCGAAACTCAAAATACCCGCTGCGGTTAAGGCCGACCGCCATATTGCGCTGGTAATGCTTGTCTAAGAAGTCGATAAAATCGCTGTACAGATAATTGTAAAGCTCTTTAATAATTGCCTTATCCTGAAAAATCAGCCGTTCATAACTTCTGAGCCCGAGAATATCATGCCCTTCCATTTCCTCCAGTTTCCGGATATACGTCTGCCAGTACCGCTTGGGAAGGTCGTCAGCCTTAACGTCGGTATTTATTTTCAGCTTAGCGCCGGAATCATTGATTTCAAAACGCCACCGTCCGTCCCCGCCGCGATACCATCCTGTTCTTGACCAGATAAGCCGCGGGCTGTAATCCTGCTGTTCCAGTTTATATGCCTCCGCCAGTTTTTTGAAATCGGCAAATTTGGCTTCGACCCCGCCGAACTGAAACATCACCGCCGCTTCGGGCGACAGTCGTTTCTGAAACTCCTGATACGCCAGTTGCTTATATTCCGGTATCTGCCCCGCAAAAAGGGAAGCCGGAGAAAATCCGCCGTCAATCTCGTACAGTGCCATCATATTGGCTTGCATCATGCCGGCGGCAATTCTCGCTTTCCCTGTGTCTCCGGTAGCTTTAAGCGAACGTTTGTATACTTCGTCAAACAAACGGCGAAACCCCTTGACATCTTGGCGTACCTGCGCCAGGCTTCTGTTTTGCCGCTTTGCCGCCACCGTCGCATTCTCCGCATCAGCCCCGCTCTCTGCAGTTGCTGCCGTACTCTTACCCGCCGTTGCTACCCCTGTTTCGGGCATTAACGCCGCAGCCGGCCCGCCTTCGGGCATTGTCGCCGCATCGGCACCGCCCTGTGCAATAGTTTTCCCTTCGCTCATCCGCTGCAAATTCCGCTCCAGAACGTAGTTCAAAACCTTTCCGAAAGCATCAGGTTTGCTCTTTAGCAGTTCCATCATATTGTTTTTGTAAAGCTCGATTTCCTCCGCCGTCACGCCGCGCAGCAGCATTCTCTGCCGGGCATCCTCATATGTCTTGCGCGCATAATAAACGCTTCCGTCGGCAGCCATCAGCGCCGAAGAACCTGCAATTGCCCCCAGTGCGCTTTCAATCAGCCCTTCAAACAAATCCTGCGTATCGTCAATGCCGACCTTGCGCACAAGGTTTTCCGCCATCATCTGCTGCAAGACTTCCGTTCCTGCCTCGCGCAGCGGCGCCCCTGCAATTTCACGTGCAATCATTTTGGAGGTTATCCGCGCGTCTTTTTCTATCTGTTTCGGTAACGGGCTGAAAAGCTTGTCAATCGCAAAAGTTGTGCCGCCGGAAATGAGCGCCAGCGTATTGGCAGCGTCAATATCCCCGTCCTTGGCGTAGGATTCCTTAAAGATTTCTCCGGCGCCGCCCCCGGCAAACAAACCGTAAGTCGGCCCCGAACCGATAAATTTGGCCATGGTTCCCATTGCCAGAACCTGTGACGATCCCTGTCCCAGAACATTTGCCAGTTTCGACCAGTTCGGATCTGCACTGTAAGCTTCCGCTGCCGGTGCCAGTAATTCCGAATTTTCGATTTTGCCGGCATATTCGCCCAGTTTGTCGCCGATGTTTTTAAAAATTTTCCCCGTTTCCGGCACCAGAAGCCCGGCACCCGCCGTAACCGCCGCCGTACCGGCATTCCGGCTTTCAAGATTGGCGCCGAACATCGACAGGACATTCCCTGCCGTCCGCAGCGTATTCGCGCCCAAACCTCTTGCCCCGGCTTTTAAAAGCTCCCGGCCGAACGCCCCTGCTTCAAATGTGCCGAACTTCCCTTCGTCATACGCCCACTTATACTCTGCAGCCTGTGCCCCGAAATTCTCCAGCAACGCCCAGTAGTTGTGCAAATCGGCAGCCTGCCGCAGCCATTTTCCCGCAATCTGAAAGCTCGTCAGCGGCGCATCTTCGTCAACCGTTTCCGCTGAAAAAGCCGGAAAATTCAGGTTCTGTTCCTCCTCAAGGTAAGCAAACGGCGCCCGTCCGCCTTCCTCAAATTCTTCCTGTTTCCTGCCGCGCGCCATAACGCCGGTATAAACCGGTTCCGCCGCAGTATCTTCTGCGTTCATATCCGCAGTCCCGCCATCCGGCAGCAATGTCATTGCCATCTCCGTAACGCCCGCACCATCCACCGATACCGGCGTCATCATCGTTCCGTCCGCAACACCATACGCCGGCACTGGCGTCATCATCGTTCCGTCCGCAGCACCATACGCCGGCACTGGCGTCATCATCGTCTCACCCGCGGCACTGCCTTCCGGTACCGGCGTCATCATTGCCCCGCTGTCCGCAATTCCGGAAATTTCCTTCCCGTCCGCATCGTATTTCATCGCCAAATTCCTCAAGTTGTCCATTGCCCTATCCTTTCATCGCCGTCAATTGTTTCAGCCTTTCATCACGGCAAGCCGCCCCTTGAAATAAAACCGGTCTCCCGGCGCCAGCCCCGCCTGCATTACCTCGTCATAAGTTTCAAACTGCGGATAAGAAAGCTCGCGTTTCTGTTCTTCCGTTGCAATCCGGCGCATAACCGCCGTTTTGTCCTCGGCATAAGGTGCTTCTTTTGCAAAACGCTCCCAAATGCGCCTTTCGCCGCTGCCTGAATAGCTGCTCTTCAGGGTTCTCCGCAGCTCGCCGAAAGACGGAGCGTCGCCCGGTGTTTCTTTGAGGTTCAGCTCCGCCGCCGTTTCCGCCAGCGCCTGCCTGCCGATTTTCTTTGCCGCCGCAGGTGTCATCTGCCCGCCCTGCGCTGTAAATTCTTCGGCCAGCGCCGTCTTTCTGCCGTAGTAGTTCTGATAAATGTCAAACGCCAGTTTCGCCTTGTGTTCCATCAGCTCGCGCCCGTACGGGGTATACTGTTCCGCCCCGGCAGGGATATCGCGCATAAAGGCTCTGTCCGCCAGTTCGTCAACAGCTCTGTCAAAAATAAGTTCGGACGCGTTTCCGCCCTGTTGCGCCGCCACCAGCTGGTTTTGCAGTGCCGCCGTTTCTTCCAGACCGAGTTCGTTATGCCGGTAAGCGCTGATAAGGCTGTTTCCCGCATCGCGCACTTCTTCGGCGCTGAGGCTTTCCCCTTCGTTCATTTTCCGCACCAGCCGGTAAGCGTCGGCAAGCGGTGCCGGAGAGCGGTCTTCGCCGTCTCCCCACAGCATTTCGGGATTGGTATCGGCGGAAAGCACATAATATTGCGCCGGAGAAATTTCCCCCCTTTCCCGTTTCTGCCACAATGACTGGGCGTCGCCGTACGCTGCCAGATAAGAACGCTGCCGTTCGCGCTCCTGCTGTCGTTTAGCCCCTTCTTCGTTTAAGCGCCGCGTTTCCGCAATCCGCGCCTTAATGCCGTCGCTGTCGCCGGGAAAATACCTGTCCGCGGCAGCTTCCGCCGTTTCCGGAGAATTCAGCGCCAGATTGAGAATTCCGGTTTTAAGATAGCCGTCGCGGTAAAACTGCTTGTCCTCGGGCGTAAGAAACGGTGTCCGCTCAATTTCGCCGGTTCCCATCTCCAGCAGCTTTTCCGCCTGCACCGGCTCTGCCGTTTCCGCCAGAAGGTTCTGGTTGTCCGCCAGCATCGACCGCAGGCTGTTACGGCCAAAATCCGCCTGTTTCATTGCCGCAATTTTTGCCGTATCGGCACGATTTGCTTCAAGTATCTTGTCGCCGTGTTCCTGCCAGAAAGCCTTGCCGGAATTTTCGCTGCCAAACTGCGCCGGCAGGCTTTTCTCCGCCGTTGTTGCAATTTCCCTCAGCTGCTCTGGCGTTTCTGCCGCCTCCATCGCCTGACGGGAAGCCCTTAGTGATGCCGCCGCTTCCATCGCCTGCCGCTGCTTTTCCGTTTCCAGACGTTCCTCAGCCATTTTTTTGCCGGCGTCAACCAAAAGCCCCGCCGTTTCCAAACCGCCGTTTCCCGCCACAAAACGTTTTCCCGGAACCGTCAAAGTCGTTTGCAGTCCTCTCTGCGCCATCACGCCCGCCAGCCCCATCGGGGCAATTTTCTGTCTGTTTGCCATTGTCTTCCTCCGCTCTGCCCTAAAAACTACCCGAAAAGCCCGCCAAGCGACGATGTCAAGCCGCCCAGCATGCTGTTCATAAACTTGTTTTTACCAGCTTTTTTGTGCTGGCGCGCCTGTTCCTCGGCCAGCCGCGCCTGATAAAGATAGTTTTCCGCCTCGCTTTCGACCCGGTAACGCTCGTTAAGGATATTCTGTTCCAAAGCTGCCGAAGTCGTTGCCAGCGCCGTCGTTGTCGTCGGGCTTTCGCCCATGCCCGCTTCGCCCGCCGCCGCGGCTGCCGATGCCACAGCCGCCCGTTTCTGGCTGCGCATCATATCCTCGTTCAACGAACCGTTCAGCCGCACCCTTGCCGCGTTTTTGCGGTAAATCGCCGCGTTGTTCAGCGCCAGCTTTGCCTGAACCTTGGCCTCGTATTCTTCCTGTTTGCCTTTCAAAAAGCCGGAAGCAAAGTTGATTCCGGCCGCAATCAATGCCGCTTGTGCCACCATTGTTTTTCTGCCCTTTCAAAAATCTGATAATCTTCACCGTTAAAAAAATTTTCCAATATCCCGGCCGGGGAAAATCCCAGCATGCCGGCCAGCCGCGCCCCTGCCGCAAAGCCGCGGCGCACCGTCATCGTAACGCGCCGTACCCCGAGCCGGACCGCCTGCCGCGGAATATACCGGCGGAAATAGCGTACCGCCTCAATCAGCTTTCGCCCCGCGTCGATTCCGACCAGCGCGAAACATTCCGCTTCCCTGCCTGTCGTAATGTCGCCGCCTTCAATCCGAAAGCCGAAAACCGCCAATACCCTGCCGCCGTTTCCGTCCCACTGCCTTCCCGCCGTTTTGCCGTCGCCCGCCGCTGCGCCGCCGTTCCCGGACGCATCGTATTCCGCAGCGCCCATATTCCCGGACTCTTCGCCTGCCGCAGAGCCGTCATTCCCTTTTTCCACCAACGCGAAAGCCGAAATGCGTTCAAATTCCGCCGCCCACGTTGCCGCTTCCGCCTGCTGCTCAGGCTGCACCCGGACTTTAAACGCGTCTCCCGCCCGATATTTTCGTATCATAAACTACTCCCTGCTGCTATTGCCGAACCGCACCGTTCAATGCCAAGCCGCTCTCTTCAATGCCGAACCGCTCCCTTCAATACAGAACCGCACCGCCCCAAACCGCTCGCCGCTCTATTCGTCCACGTCCATATACGGCACAATCGCCAGAATATTCATCGGCAGCGGCGAAGAATTCTGAATCATCAGCGTCGCCGCCGCTTCCTTTTTCGTCGTCGCTCCGTTAAACAAAACTTCCTTGTTGCCTGTAAACAGTTCCTGCGCCTCGTTCATTGCCGCATCGGCCTGCCGGTAGAGGATATCCGTCAGCGTATCCTCGTCCTCGCCGATCTGCCCGCCGCCGGAAAGATACAGCATCAGGAGCACATGGTTGATGCGCTGTTTTTGGCCGATGCCGCTTCCGTAATCGTTCGGGATATAGATATTCTGCGGCATAAATTGGCTCGTAATCGGCAGCCCTGCCGCCACATGCCGGTACGTCGGCAGAATTTTGATTTTTCCGTCCTGCACGACCTGCGGTTCCAGAACCGTCCCGTCGGCATACACCGCCACTTTAAGCCCTTCCAGGTGTTCCAGCCCGGACATTTCCTCCTGCATGTCCAGTTCATTCTGCTCATACACCACAGCCCCGTCCAGATACAACGCTTCCTGGCGGACATATTCTTTCTCCAGCGTTTCCCTCTCGGCCAGGCTTGCCGCGCCGTAAACGCTCGATGGCCAGTACTGCGGAATGCCGTTGTCCATCCATTCCACGGTTCTGTAGTTGGCATTGTTGACTGTGCGCTTGATTTCGAGCCACAGCTCGTCGCGGCAGTCTTCAAAATTCGGAATAACCGCCAGGCTTTCCGCCGCGCCGGACAAATCGTGCCGCGACAGTGCCGAAACTTCCTGTTCCGCCGAAAAAGTAAGCGCGGTCAGGCTCCCGTCGCCGACCATGCACCACAACACTTTGTCGGGAACTTCCTGATATGCCATGCCGGTAATTCTCGATTGGAACAGATGTTTCCCCAAAAGGGAAATGTCCATTTCGTCATACCCGTCGTTATAGTAATTGTACGTCAAATCGCGCAGGCTCAGCCCGTACCTGTCGACGAAAATAACGTGCGACCCGACCGAAAGCGGCATAATCGCCTTGCTCCCGACCCGCGAAATCTGCGAAATCTTTACATTGTCCGAAGCCAGCGGCGACGCCGACGACACCACGTCGACATAAAATTCCGACGCCCCCGTGCCGACAAACAAAACGTCCCGGGCATAAATCCATTTCCCCTCGTTAAATTCGGTATTGAGCACCGGCACCGTAATCGCCGTTTCCGCCGTTGCCTCGCCGCATTCCATATCGGCAAAGTTGTTATAGTCGCCCGAATACGACAGGCAGACGTTCGGCCCGGTATCGGTATTGACCAGAAACGCAAACCTGTTGCGGAAAAAAGCGCCGGATTTCGGATATTTCGAAGCTTTGTGCAGCATGCCGAGTTCCCAGCATACCGTGCCGGACTTAATGGCGTCCGGCAGGCGCGTTACCGTCGTTCCCTTTACATGCTGTTTGTCGACAACCTCCGTAATCTTGACAATTCCCGACCCGTCGTGCAGATATTCCCACAAAACGCCGCCATCGGAACGCGTCCCTTCGCTGTGCACCGGTTTGATGCTTCCGGTCTCGTCTCCAGTGATGGCTTGGTAATACTTATTGTCTGATACGCATATAGTCCCCTGAAATCCGATTTTTCCCGCCTGCCAGGGGGTCGTGTCGTCGTCAAAAATTCTCAGCCGCACCAACCTGCCCACATCCGTCTTGCTGAAAACGTCACCGGTTGCCGTAAGTTGAACCTCCCCTTCCAACTCGTCGGTCGCAATGCTGATGTCCGTCGTGTTCATGCTCAGAAACGGACCGTTTCTAATCTCCAGCTCTTCCAATACCCATGTGGTATTTGAATAGCGTTTCAGCACCATCAGCGGAAAATCCTCGTTAAAAATATACAGAATGTCCGAATGCTGGATAGTCTGAATTTTGCAGCATTGTTCCTCGTTGTCCCACAAATCGCTGTATGCGTACGGAGACGCAATCTCCAGCACCGGAAATACCTTCTCGACAATGTCGTCGGGAATTCCGCCCGTCGTGCCGCTTTCGCCGCCCATCGTCGTCTTTGACATATCGCGCACCAGTTTTCCCTGCGCGTACATGCGGATTTTCTTGTGGCTGAATTCAATCACATACGCCACCCTGTGGCTGTATTTAAACGGAAATAAAAAACTTCTTGCATTAACCATTGTTTCTCCCCCTCAATTCCCAGACCAGTTCTTCCCCGCGATAAACGCTGAGGATGTTCCGTTCCGCTTTGCCCGTATACGCATCATAAAAGAAACCGTAATTTTCCTGCGTTTCATCTTTCTGCCAGCCGTTTTCCTCTATAAACTCGGCATCAACGCTCAAAACCAGCGTATCATCGGCATCATAATAGTTTCCCTGATTCATTTCGCCCTTTGTTTCAACCAGACGCGTATGCACGACAGCCCCGTCCTGCAGCGCTATGCTGTTCAGTTTCTCACTCTCGGTATATTCAAACAGGCTTTCGTCCAAATTCCCCGTCGGAGCCATATCTTCCCGGGCAAACACAACCGGCAGAAAACCGTTGCTGAATTTAATGTAAAAGCACCGTTCCTCCCTGTCGCTGCGCCCGACCGCCGTACAGGCTGCCAGCCCGACGACGTCGCCCCAGTCGCCGTAGTCGTATTCTTTTTCCTTGACCAGCTCGATTGTAACCGTTTTGGTCATATCGGCAATAATCGTCCCCTCCTGCGTGATGTAGTTTTCTTTTGCCACCCTGTAAAAAACTTCGCCGTTTTTGTTAATGCGCAGGCTCCGCCGTTCATAACCGTTGAGTTCGACCACGGCATCCGCCGGCACCGTTTCCACCGTCAGCTCGCACATAATGCCTTTTGCTACCAGCCTGACCGCAAGTTCCTCGTCCGCATCCGCCGTCAGCGTATCGACAACCGTAACGTACCCCTCGCAGCTCACCCGGTACGAAACCTCGTCGCCGCGCGCCAGATAAACTTCCCGGCGTTTGACGCCGTTGATATAAACTTCTGCTTCTTCCGGATCGGGCACGATTTTAAACAAAATGCTGTCCCCTTCCGGAGTTGCCGCCACAAAACGCGTTCCGCCGCGCCGTTTCAGGCTGCCTTCTGCCAGCGGAATAAAATTGCGGCAGAGCTTTGCCGTCTTGTCATATTTCGCAATGTCGGTGCGCCCCTCCAGCCACGGGCTCAATTCCCCGCCGTTAAACTGCACTTTCGCCGGTTTTATACTCATCTGCATTTCCCCTTATCATCTTGAATGTTTCTTACCAAAAAATGACCTTTCCGCCATCTCTCCATTTCTCCTCTGCCCGCCTCCCGCTATTCCGCCTCTCCAACCCATTTCTCCCGTTTCTCTCTTCTCCTGCATTTTCCCATAAAAAAAGCGCGCCCTCCGGCACGCCCGTATTTTTTTGCAGAATTTTTCCGCCTTTCGCCCCAAAGCAGCCCCAGCGCCGCTCCTATGCGTATCCTCTCTCCAAAGCCGCTCCTGTACGCCGCCTCACAACAGCCCCGCGATTAAAAAGGGTATTCCGCAAACCCCACTGTACAGCCATATAAAGAACAACGTCCGCCGAACCGCCCCGATGCACGTTCCGGCATCATCCGCCGTCAGCCGCCCCGAGCAGCGAAAATACATCAGCGCCGCCAAAACATACGCTACTGCATAAAACGGCAGAATATCCCGGTAAACGCCTCCCAGTATCAGCCATGACCCCGCCGCGGAAAACACGGCCGCCCCCGCCAGCCAGAGCACTGCCCGCAGTATCAGCCGCAGCCGTTGTCTTTTCCGCAGCAGCGGCTCTCCCTGCGCGCCTTGCGATATAACCGCAGTTTCCTTTATGATTTTACCCATATCCTGAATTCCCCCTAAATTGAACCGGCTGCAAACCAAAACAGCAGCGCGCCGCACCACAGCAGAAAACACAGCGCCGTCGTCATACAATATTTCCACCGCGCCTGCCTGCGCACCATCAGCACATAAAAGCGTCCTGCGCTGAATGCCGTCAGAACCGCCGCCAGCCCGAAGAGAAACAGAAAGATCAGATAAATCGTCATACCAAAACCGGGCATCCGCAAAACGGCTTTTTCTTCCGCTGTTATGGTATCATCCCACTCGCATTCATGCACATCCTTCAATATATCCATAGACGCCAGCCACGCCAGAACCAAACAAAACACGGCAGCTCCGGCGATTTTTAACATCAGGGTTCCGTTCACCTTCCGCAACTTGCCCTTTTCCGTCTTCTCCCTCTCGGGCATCTGGGCAGCCGCGCCGGTTTCGCCCTGCCCGCAATTTGCCGCCCTGCCCGTCTTCCGTTCAGGAACAGGCTTCCCGTTCTCTTCTCGCTCATCTCTTACGGAAATTTTCAATTTTGTTCATCCTTTGCTTATAGTCAAGATACTCCTGCACCTTGTGCCTTTTCTCTGTATTTGCATCATATCCCGAGACATTCTCATTCCTTGATAATCAATATCCGTCCATAAGTCTGCGGGTACACTCCGCAAATAGTCCGAGTATAATCAGTTATATCTTGCTCAAGATTATATTTTGCTCATTAGACATGTCAAGCGCTTTCTTATCTTCAAGCGGCTTCACCCCATAAATATTTTTTTAACATAATCATCTTCTCCCGCAAAAAAAATCTACAGTTTCATAAACTAACTTCTTAACAATATACTTTTTTGCCAGAGCCTTTCCGGCTCCGGTTTAAATTGGCCACACCATATCATCTCTCCCCAAATAAGTTTACATTCCATTATTTTCCGCCGCCCCGTCAATCGCCCCAGACCTCAAGCGCTGAAACCAGACAGCCACCCCGTCAATCGCACCAGACCTCAAGCGCCGGAACCGGACAGCCGTCCCGTCAATCGCCCCAGGCCTCGCGAACCAGAACCCAGCTGTTGTCGGGAATAAGTTCCGCGTCTTTGGCTATCTCGTTGTTGAGCTGCGCCTGCCGTACCAGCGTCAGAAATTCGTTTTCCAGCGCCTGTTTGAGGTTAAGCGAATGTTTGATGCGCATTGCCAGTTCCGCCGCCACTTTCGCGGCTGCCGCCTCCCTGAACAAAGGGGGAAACGCCGCATCGTCCCCGACCGCGCGGACATACTCAATTTCCACCCCGTCTTTCAGCGGGCTGACAATACAGTTGTCTGCCAGTTCGTATCCCTGCATCGCATAAGGGCGCGCCTCGGTCAAATCTCTGGCTCCCTGCCCGAAAACCTTAAGCAGCAGCAGACAGTCCGCCGGCAGCGGATACATAAACCTGTCGCCATACGTTTTTTCGCTCCGCGCCAGACGCTTGACCCCTACCGCAAACCGCCACGGATATGACGACAGCAGCAGGTTTTTGACATCTTCATAAATCGTTTCGTATGATTTGCCGAACGCCGCATCGTTTAAAGACGACACCGGCGGCTCGCCGAGTTTCAGCAGCGCCCGGTTGATAATTTCCACTTTTGACATTTTTCCTCCATATTGTTTGCACCACATTGTTCGCGCCATATTATCCGCATTGAACCATATTACCCGTACTGCCCAGTTCGCACCGTAATCGGGCAGACGTTTCCGCCTGCCCTTCGGACTATGGATTGGCCTGATAATAAATTGCATAATAATACCGCATCCGCGCCACCGTACCGCCGCAAACGACCGGTACCACATCACCGTGCCGTAATGCCCGGACAGACGGTACCACATCTCCGCGCCGCCCCGGACGGCCGGTTCTCACGCTGCCGGTACGCCTCCGTTCGGGTTAGCGCGCCAGATAACCGAGCGTCACGCGGATGCTGCCGCTGTTGCCGGTTGCCGAAGCCACCGCCGCGGTAACAAAGTCCTTCACGTCGGCCGGAAGCGTTGCCGTCGCCATCAGTTCGCCGTCGGCAAAGCTCTTTTCCGCATCAATCGTCATCGTCAGCAAATCGGCAAACGACCCGTTTTCGGTATCGCCGTGCTTAACCGTAATCGTCACTGCCGCGGTTGTTGCCACATCGCCGACCGCAAACGCGTTGACGCAAAGCGCCCCCTGCGTGGAACCGGCTGCCACCGCATCGCCCGCCGCAATCGCCGCCTGGTTCAGGGCACCGCTTGCCAAGTCTTCGCCATAAACTTTCAAAATATTATTCAACATCAATCATTCTCCTGTAAGATTTAAACTCATATATGCGGCACACTGCTTCCCACCGGCAGGCTCCTCCCGGCCGGCAGCAGGAAACAGCGCGCCGTCCCCTGAAAGCTACGCCAGCTTAACCGCGTCTTCTTCGCCGTTCTTAAAGTTGTACGACGTGATGAAGCGGATGCCGTTCCAGGCCGCAAAACTGCGGTTGACGTCCATATCGCCCGTCATCGTCTGCAAAACGTTGCCCTTGTATTTGTTGAGCATCGAGAGCACTTTCGGATGGCAGAAAATATAGGTGGAAGCCGGCGTCGCCTTGGCATCGACCAGCATATTGTCAATCTGTTCCGCGGTCGGAATCTTGTCCGCCGAGATATTGACAATCGCCGACACCGCGTCCGGGTTTGCCAGCTGCATGCCGATATAGCCTTTAATGCGCACGCCGTAGCCCAAAAGGCCGTTAGCGTTTTTGTAAAGCTGCGCGCCGTTAATCGGGGTTGAATCCAAAATCCCGTGGCGGTTGATGTTTTTCGCCGAATAAAGCCCGGTTACTTCGCCCGGGATAAAGCGCACCGCCACCATGGAGTAGCACTTGTCCGCCGCCCCTGCGGCAACGGCCTTGCCGTTGCCGACCGCATACGGGATAAAGTTGTCGTAAATGATTTTCTTTTCCGCGGTCTCGCCGGCATGCTTAAGCAAAATCGGGATTTTTTTGGAAAAATATTCCGAAACGCCGATAACCGCCGCCTTGTCTTCCGGAACGAAAATCTCGCCGCCCAGAATGGACAGGTCGATTTTCTTCAAACTTGAATCGACTTCCATTTCCGGCAGCGGCTGATTAATATCCACAAAACCCGCGCCGTCGATTTTGCTGACTTCTTCATACGCGTTCCATAACCCGTGGGTCGACGCTTCAAAACGCATATTGTCCAAAATCGGCGACTCATTGGTCAGATAGTCCACATAATGCTCCTGCTTTTTTGACAAAGCAATCGCCAGTTCCTTTAATGTGCTAGACATAAAAAATTCCTTTCAAAACAAATAAATATCAGTAATCGTTAAACATTTCCCTGAAATATTGCACCATATCCCAGTCGTCGCCGCCGCGGCGCCTGCCGAAGCTGACCGGATTGTCCTCGCAAATTGCTTCGCCGAGCCTGCAAAACGTTTCCATCAGGCGCCGGGTGCCGATGGCGCGCTCGATTTCCTGCACCAGGGCCATATCGTCGCAAAACATGCGCAGCCCCCGTTTCATCAGTTCGAAATTGCGTTGTGCCCTCGTTCCCCAGACGCGTTTCATTTCCTCAAGCTCGCGCTGCGAATTTTCCTGCCAGGTCTGTTCATCGCGCTCCAGAAGTTCGTCGCGGTGTTTGACATACCAGTCATACAAAGCCTGCGCCGACTGCGGCAGGATATGGTTTTCCAGACACACCTGTTTGAACGCTTCGCCGTCTTCCCTGTCTTCGTCGGCAAAACAGATGTCAAACCCAGTGCAGTCGTGCGGCATTCCCAAACGGGAATACAGCTTGTCAAAGCCTTTTTTATCGCCGTCCTTCGGCAGAGATACTTTGGAAGAATAGGCTCTTTCCAGTTCGCGGTAAGACCTGAGCAGGTCGGCAGGAGTTTTCAAACCCTTTTTGCCGAGATATGCCAGCTCTTCCTCGGACAGTTCCCCCCATCCGGATTGTGCACGCAAAAAGTCTTTTTCGATTTCAGACTTCAAAAAGTTGTCGGAGGTCGTCTGCCCCTCCGGCCTGTTAAAATTTCCCATTTCTTTTTCCCCTGATTAAAGTTAAAAATAAAATTAAAAAAAGAACGGCTCTTTCGAACCGTCCTTTGCCGTCCTGACCTTCTCTCGCCGGGTTTTTTCGTTCAATCCCCCGCCTGCCCCGTTCCGCAGCCGGACGTTCGGTTTTATTTCCACCGCTTCCCGACCGTCGCTTATTTCACACCCGCTGTCCGCTCTTCCCGATTTTCCGCCACCGCTTCCCGACCGTCGCTCATTTCACACCCGCTGTCCGCTCTGCCCGGTTTTCCGCCCGTCGCGGCCGGCATCGCTACTCGGCAGAATTGGGTTTAACTACCGACCAGTTCATATAACAGGCGCCGCCGTCCGCCGCAGTCCACTTGCCTCCGTGCGCCAGACAGTCTTTTTCGCTTATCAATCCGCCAATACAAACTCCCATATCATAACACCAGTCTTCAATTTCGGACAAACCGCCATTACCGCCGGCAGCCAATCCTCCGGCAAACAATACCGCCGCAACAGTCGGACTCAACGCTTTCTGCCATCCCCCGCACGCCGAAAACAGCAAAAACAGGCTATACGAAAACACTACCGCCGCTGCCAGAAAAAAACACACCGCAACATTGTCGCCTTCCAACAGACTCCATCCTGCGCCGGCAGCAGAAAGCATTACCGATAGTATAAAAAAAATCCCTGCCGCCGTTTTGCCTGCGGCTCGCAAAAAACGCCACGCCGTTTTCATCATTTGTCCTTTCGCAAACCATACGTTTTTATTTTTTCTTTATATCACATTAAATCTGAAAAGAAAATAAAATTATTTGATTTTATGTTTCTTTAAAACATCGCATGCCCCCCTCTCCCGATACATCAGCCCATAGCCTGAACCGTAGAGATTATTTTCCATATCTTTGACACTGTCGCCTATAACACCCCCAATTCCTCCATACATTTTACGCAGCTTTCCGTTACTCAACTTACGATATAAATCCTTTCCCTCTTTCAAAGCAGCTCCAGCCAACACTGTTGATGCAGAAAATACGCCTCCCTGAGCGCCAACACAACTAACATACTGGTGCTTATTTTCATCAGACATTTTTATCGGTGTTAATCTTTCTGCTTCATAATATGCATGTTTCACCGTTTCAGGAAGAAGATTAACAGATTTCTTCGCTGCTAAATTGAAAACTTGTCTTGCCTCGTCAGCTGTTTTATCAAAAATGCGGGATAAATCATAAATATTTGCTTTTCGCTGGCACAAAAATTCACCTCTGTTCATCTCTCCCGTAACTTCATCTTCATATTTTTTAACCGCCTGATATTCAAACCAGTCAGCTTCATCCATATCATCTTCATCCGGTTTCTCGCCATATTTCAAGACCAGTTTTCGCATCCGTTCCTTACCGGCTTGAACCATATTCTCTTTTGCATCTTCCCAAAAATAAAAAATATAATCCGTTCTCCTCTCGGTTCCCGTATACAAAAAAATCAGCCGAACTCGGACACTCCACCGTCTGCTTCAC
>OJOU01000341.1_pt1 | contig 20052 bp, 19 predicted proteins | sample 1598291 | NCBI WGS metagenome assembly OJOU01 (sample SAMN03922470, study PRJEB24848) | human gut metagenome | isolation source: stool sample | host: Homo sapiens | place: Germany | collected 2010-11 | reverse complement strand
TCCGATCACTTTTCCACCAGGCATACATCCAATTCCCGGCCACAGACCAGTTCTTCCCCAAACAGAACTCAACCCCGATGTCAGGTATCAAAACAGCGTCATAAAGCAAGTTTGTTTTCACCGCCATGCAAAACGGCCGTTTCTTTACCGGAGCTATGACGGTAACGGTATCACGGATGCACAACGTATCACGTGTATGTATATATACCGTATCTCTGACGGGATTTATCGGATCACTATCATAGCATATTTTCACCATCGACGAACGAAGTTTCGGAAAATGGAATTTATACAAATATGAGTATGGCCTCCCCCCTTTCAGTCTTTTCAGTTCTCCCCCCCAATAAGGGCTATCCTGGTTTTCCAAACGTACGATCTTCTCCAACAAACGAAGGACATCCTCCCTCTCCGGAACATTCACATCCGCTCTCACCATCGTTATAAGTCCGTTCCAGTCGCTTCCCGAAAAATGAAAATCCCACTCCAATACCGGAATCTTTATATAAGGTGATATATACCGCCACAAAACCTCTGCTCGTTTTTCAGACAGCCTTCCATTCAACAGCCCCCCTCCTTCCGGGGAAGCTCCTCCTATTATTTGAATTTTCCTGATAAGACGGACGGAGTCGTTCAATGCGGAACAGATTTTAGCAAACCGCTCCATCTCGTTCCCATTGTCAAGTAAACATGTATCTATATTTACCTTTCCTTGATGAAAATAGATCCTTACCGAATCACGCTTCTCCTGAGCGGATATTTCTCCGCTTATACTCAACACGAGCACGAACAATACACATTTAATATAAAAAAACATCTTTTCGTCATTTAATCATTTGTTAATATGACAATCCAAACCCAGGCTTTTACACCCCCTGAATTTCAACCGCTAAAGATATGCACCTATAAACCAACCTCCAAAGCAAAAAACAAGTATTTTAAACTTATAAATACTTAAAAAGACAACCACACAACAGCTACAACACTTACCACAGCAGCCAATCACGCTTACACAACAATTAAAAACACTTAACATCATAAAGAAAAGTACTTAAACATACAAAAAAAAACAGTTATTTTTGCAGAAAACATTATACTTAATAACACTTAAAACAATAAAACACATGAAATTCAGCACAAAAGCCGCTACTTTTCTAAGTTCAATAAAAACTCAAACTTACGACAAAAAAGAAAGCGAAATGATAATAACGTATCAACAAAAACGTGTCTTTCATCTATCCCTGCTCATGCTGGCCTTATGCGCACCCATATACATATATTCAGTTCCATTTCCCAATGAACAGTTTTATTATATTAACAGCGTATTATTCCTGTTTATCATTATGTGCACTCTCGCTTATTTAAAAAAGAGAGTAAATCTGACCACGACCTTTTCCATTATACTGATAGCCATACATATCGAGATTTTTATCGAGATAATTTATTGCTCAATATGTAGCGGATATGAATATAGTTATCAAAGAGCATTGATAATGAGTAACATTACTATCTCTCTCTTATTTACCATGCTTTCCATCTGTGCCTATATGAGTAATATCTCCATCCTATTGTCCTCCCTTACCATAGCTTCCTATACAATCTGCACACTTATCACCGACGAACCGTTCCTATACAGTTATCTGCCTTTGATCATCATCATATACACCATGATCCCCTTATTAGGAAGATCCTTACACAGTAATATCAGCAGCTTGCTAAAAAGTAGCAACTTGCTAAAAGAGGAAGAGGAAATGCTTTTGAAACGTCTCCAAATGAAAAAGGAAGAACTATTCGCGTTCGCCGAGTTGTTAAGCGAGAATAACCCGGAAGAAAAGACAAGCTCCCTGTTAAACATAATAGGGGAACAATCCAAAGAAAATCTTTTTACAGCCCTTGCCGCATACCAGAAAAAGGAAAAAAGTAAACTTGATACAATCAGGAGAATATATCCCAATTTATCCCCGTCCGAATTAAACATCTGCCGTTTAATACTGCAAGACAAGACCGTCAGCCAAATATGCGAATTATTACATCGGAGTAGCGGAAACATAACCAGCCAACGAGCGAACATACGTGCCAAACTCGGACTGAAAAAAAGCGACAATTTAAAAGAAGCATTACAAGAACGCATGAGGCTGTATGAAGAAGAACACCGGCAAGAGGACTTTTCAGCCATGCGTTAGGGATTGCAGAGTAAAGCCCACAGCCTTTAGGCGAGGACTTGAAACGTAAAGCCCGACCGTCCCACGGGAACGCCCAAAAGAAAAAAAATCCCCCGAACATTCATCCGGGGGTAGTGTAAACTGAACTGTGTCACGGCTCTGTTTTTTATTCTTTCCCTCTTATTTGTGTGCAGATTTCACATCTGCATACAAATAAGAGGAGCCTTTCACAAGCAAAGTTACATAATCTTGAACCTATCACCAAATTTTATGGCAAGTTGCTGTGATATCAGTGCCCAATTAGACAGTGGCATAGTCCATTTCCCACTAATGTCTCGATAGGCAAGATACACAAGCTTTTCAAGTGCGGTGTCTGACGGGAACACACCTTTGTTCTTCGTTACTTTACGCACCTGACGATGATAGCCCTCAACCGTATTGGTTGTGTAGATAAGTTTGCGGATTGCAGGAGTATACTGAAAATATTCCGTAAGACGCTCCCAGTTGTCGCGCCAGGATTTGATTACTATGGGGTACATCTCACCCCATTTTCATCAACCATGTCAAGCTGTGCTAATGCAGAATCCTTGCTTACAGCACCATATACGGTCTTGAGATCCTTCAGAAACTCTTTCTGATGCTTGCTTCCTACATACTTGATTGAGTTACGGATTTGGTGGACTACACATAGCTGAACGGAGGTTTCCGGGAATACACTTTGGATGGCATCAGGGAATCCCTTAAGACCGTCTACGCAACAAATCAGAATATCACGTACACCACGGTTCTGAAGGTCGGTCATAACATCAAGCCAGAAGTTAGCACCCTCACTCTCAGATATATACATACCAAGAAGATCCTTGTGACCAGACTTGTTTACACCTAGGACATTGTATATTGCACGAGTGACTGCACGACCCTTATCGTCTTTTACCTTGTAGTGAATGGCGTCAAGCCAGCAAATGGCATAGACGGGGTCAAGCATACGGGACTTCCAGGCTGTTATTTCGGGAATAACTCGGTCGGTTATAGCACTGATGGTTTCTGCTGAAAGGGTTGTGTTAAACTCACGCTCAAAGTACTTGCTTATATCACGAGTGCTTGTACCAAGAGCATACATGTTGATGATTTGATCTGCCATACCTTCAGCAAGAATTGTCTCACGTTTCTTAACTGTCTCCGGTTTAAAAGAACCGTCACGGTCACGAGGGGTTTCGACTATCACCTCTCCATACTTTGTCTGTACGGTCTTGCTCATCTTGCCGTTACGACGATTGCCAGAACTGCAGTCAACGCTATTAAGGTGAGCATCCATCTCACCTTCTAAGGCTGCGTTTAGGATACGTTCTAGCATAGGAGCCAAAGCTCCGTCTTTACCGAAGAGTGCTTCACCGCTACGCAGCTGCTGGGCTGCTTTCTTGTAGTCTATTTCCAAATTGGCCATATTATAAAAACTGTGTTAAACTATTATTATTATAGCCTGACACAGTTTATTTTACACTCTCGAACGGGGCATTGAAAGCACTCTTGGAGTTTTTCATTTGTCAACAGGTTATTATCTTTGGATAGGTAGCTTTTTGACTTTGCTATTGGGCGAAATCGCATTGTTTGTATTAAAAAACAAAATAGGATGACTCACTATAATCTACTTCGTATTTTTCCATAAATGCAATCCTTGCCAAAAAGCAGTTTGTTCGGGTGGTTGTTTGGGCGTTCCCCCTTCGGGTCGGGCTTTCCGCTACAAGTCCTCGCTATGCTGTGGCTTTTCCCCTGCAATCCCTAACGTGGGTGAAAGGGTTTTCACTATCTTGCGCTTGCACTTTGACACACGGGGCTTCGGCTGTTCGCCGAAACTTCCCGCGCCCCGTCCCGCCCGAAAGAGTTCCCCGGCGTTTGTCCGGCAGCCGACATTATTCAAGGTAGTATTCTATAATATCTTTTATCAGTAGCTCTTCTCCTTGTTTCCATAATTTCCAGCCTTGTTCACTCTTTATTGTATCGCCTTGTACCTCAAACGGTTTTCGGACTTCTGTATTGTCCTTGAAGCAGACTACCGTCACCATGCGAAGATAGTCTTCCCAAGAGATATAGTAGGTGTCAAAGTCATGCGTTCTTTTCGCTGGAATACCATTTATCCGCATGAGGCTGCGGTTGCGTTGCATCCTGTTTCCATGCATCATAATCTGCCCAGATGAACAGTTGATCCATGCCGTTTTTCCGCTTTCCTCGTTCAGTACAATTTCAGCCCTTCCCGCCATTAAGCCCAACACTCTAAAACGGAGCATGGGAAAAGTGTAGATCAGACTTGCCGTCTCTTCTAAGTATTCATGTATGTTGCTTCCGGATCTCCATGCCAAGGGCATTAACGTATCTGATTCCGAAGAGTAACGATAGTAATATCTGCCATCTTTGCATGAAGCGTTATTCTGTCCGTCCTGCCATTCCTGCGGATTGTCATCCTTCCTTTTCCGCTCGGCAATATCCTTGTCAAACGGATACTGATGCAGTGCAATGCTATCTTCCGGCTCCTTGCACGTTGCTGTCCGGTATAATGGTATGACGGGGTTCTGCTCGGCTATGACCTCCATGAACCCAATACCCAAAGGAGCATATAATCCATTCTTGCGTTGGAACTGGAAATGATTGCCTTGTATGAAAAGGGAGGGAAAATCATCGGAAGCAATCCCCGTTATTATATCCGCTTCGCCAATAACATCCGCTGTCCGTTGGTCTTGTTTGCATGAAGATGTGCAGGCGGACTCATTGTCTGTCGGAGGCATAGGCGGCTTGCAACTCATGACCGATGCAGCCGTCAAAAGTAGTGTTATGATGACGGTTTTCATCTAAGTTTAAGCCCCACCTTCACCATGCCATGTGCAGGTTTGGGTATTATCTTGATAGTTATGCTGTATCCATTGCCCTGATTTCTCACCGTCGGTGTATTGTCCCTCAATGGTTATATAGGGTTTACCCTCCCATGTTGATTCCACACGATACGAACCGTCGAGTTTTCCATTACGGTAGTGGCATGTAGTCTTGCTGCGTATTGCGCGGCCGTCCTCGAAGATTTCCCATTCCTCGCCATCTTTTTTCCCGTCGATATAATGAGATTCAAAAATCTGCTTACCCGTCTTGTTGGCAAAGCGACGTTCCCGCCCGTTCTCCACACTCTGTTTGTACTCCTTTTCTATCTCTATTTTTCCGTTACGGAAATAGGTCTTTACAGTTCCGTCTATCTTGCCTTGTAGTATGGGTGTTTCCTTTCGGGGAGTAACGCCGTCTTGGTAGTATTCCGTGAATGTACCGTTACGCTTGCCCTTGACATATATGCCCGACTCACGCAATACCCCGTCACGGTAGCGATGATAGTCACCGTTTATCATGCCGTCTGAAAGTTTCACGTGTTCTTCGTCAAGCCCTCGTATAATGCGATATTTTCCCTGCAACGGCCGTTTACTGTCTTTTTTATAATATACTGTGCGGTGTGCATCATCCGTCAGGGGCTGCAAATCATTCCATTCTACTGTTTGTTGTGCGGAAACCGTGCCGCAAAGCAACAAAAAAATGTATAGTATCAACATTCTATTCATATGTCGTATATTTTTATTTTTCGAGGTTGATAATGTTCTGTGGCAAACTGATTTTCAGGGGGGGGGGCAAACCGCTTATTATATTTATTTTGAAGAAATTTCTCCATTCTTATAGCTTTGCTATAAAATAAAGCATTAATCCAACTATTATATTCACTCTTCAAGTTTACTTTTCACCAATTTCAGGAATTCCTCCTTAGTCATGAACCTGTCGAGAAAATCATTCAGTCGTCCCTCATTGGTTACTTCCGTGAAAAATTCCTCATGATCCGTACTCCAGACGACAGGATTCTCAGGGTCGTTATCTGACAGGCAGATGAGATAGTAATTGGGATAACCGTCCGTATAAAGCAGCTCTACAAAATCCGGAGTGGCACAATTTGAATACTTGATGATTTCACCCAGCTCTGCATTATCCGTAAACCAACCATTCCATTCTTCAAAATCCGGTGTCCCTTTTTGGAATGGCGTAAATGGTCTGGCAACCCAAAACAGTTGGCGGCGAGGTTCTTCATCCAAGGTAAAGAACGTATCTGTCATTTCCTTATAGAACGCCTCCCTGTCAGAATTGAACAACTCCATATGCTCATCCACCCAATCGCCCAAACCTTCAATCGGCTCTGTATCTTCGGCAGCCAGCCAGGGCGTGTCCACCGGTTTAAGGAACAAGGCCGTATCGAATGTAATGGCACAGAGATCCTCTTTCAGTGAATTCCCTTTCAGGTTTGCTACGTTGCCGCCCAGTAGCCTGATTCTGTCTGTTATTTCCTTTTTCATGAGTGCCGTATAATTTTGTTATTATTTTTGTTTGAGATTCACATGCCCGGACAGCCATTGGAAATATTTCCAGTCTTCCTTGAAAATCTTTTCCCCTTCGAGCATATAGGCGCGGAGAAGAAATTCAGTTGCATTGGTTTCATCCTCCATTTCCAGATAGTTCTCGCCAAGGCGCAGCAGGATGAAAGGATTGTCTGTCTCTCCGATATTGTAGCATTTGCGGAAAAACTCCAGCGACTTGCCGTAGTTCCCCATCATGAAATGGGCGTCACCGATTGAGCCGACGAGCCAGAGATATGCTTCCCAGTCTTCCTTCGGTTCAGGAAGGATGTCCAGTGCCTCTTGGAAACAGGAGATGGCTTTCGCGTAATCTTCGCTTTCCATCGCCTCATTTCCCGTTTCTGACAGTTCTTCGATTCTGTCGTACAGTTCATCTGAAAGTTCCATATTCCTCTATTTTTCTTTGATATTCTTTGATGCCCACATCCCGATATCCTGCTTGCTCAATGCCGCAGCCATCAGGTCGGGGAATTTGTCAGGCGTACAGGCAAATGTGGGAACACCCAGACCGGCAAGATACTCGGCATTACGCTTGTCGTAGCAGGGCGCCCCGTCATCGTTCAGGGCCGGAAGCACAATCAGCTGCACACCGCTGGCCACAATGGAGGCGAAACGCTTGCGCATCTCCTTCTCGTCACCGCCTTCATAGAGGTCGGTCACCAGTACCAGCACAGTGTCCTGCGGCCGTGTGATCACACCCTGACAGTAAGTCAGGGCCCTGGCTATGTCGGTTCCTCCGCCGAGCTGGACACCGAACAACAGGTCAACCGGGTCCTGCAGGTCATCGGTAAGGTCAACGACCGAAGTGTCGAACACCACCATACGCGTATTGACGGACGGCAGGGAGGCCAGTACCGAACCGAAGATGCCGGAATATACGACAGAGGTTCCCATCGAACCGCTCTGGTCGAGACAGAGAATGATGTCCTTCAGAGCCTTGCATTTTCTGCCGTAGCCTATCCTGACTTCCGGAATGACGGTCTTGTACTGGGGCTGGTAGTTCTTCAGGTTCTTTATGATGGTCGTCTTCCAGTCTATCTCGTTGTAACGGGGATTGCGCCTTCTCGCCGAACGGTTCAAAGCACCGGTGACGGCCTGCTGGGTCGGGGAAGAGAGCTTCCGCAGCAGGTCATCCACGACCTTGCGTACAACCTGACGGGCCATGTCCTTGTTCTTTTCGGGAATGGCCCTGCCGAGTGACATCAGTGTAGCTACCAGATGTACGTCAGGGACAACTGTTGCCAGCATCTCCTTCTCGGTAAGCAGCGAATCGATATGCAGACGCTTGATGGCATCCCTCTGGATGACCTGCACGACGGTCTGTGGGAAAAACTCCCGGATATCGCCAAGCCAGCGGCTTACCTTTGGGGCCGACGACCCGAGTCCGCCGCGGCGGTCACTGTCATAGACGGCTTCCAGCGAACTGTCAAGGCGCTGTTCTTCCACCGTCAGCGTTACACCCGTCCCGTCAGCGGCATTCCCGCCGAGAGCCATACGCCATCTTTTCAAATATTCTGTTTCCATGTTCTGTTCCTTTTTTATCCGATTCCCAGAAGTCTGCCGAGCAGGGGTATTACTTTGGATGCATCCCCGTCATTGCAGGAATGTTCCCCGGAGGCGATTCCGGTATCGGTTCCGTTCAATTCGAATCCTTTGGCCTTCTCGCCGAGTTTGCGGCGCTCGGCTGTAGTGAAATTGCTGAATGTACGTCTGATCACCGGCAGCAGTTCTATGAAATTTGCGTCGCTCAAACCGCAGAGCCAGCCGTTCACGAGCTGCCACAGGTTGTCGTCCAGCAGCAGTACCGAACCTGATGCACGCAGGAATCCCTCAAACCAGTATGCGATGTCGGAAGGTGCGTTGCCCACCGATGAATAGAAGCTCAAGGTGTCACGCATCTCTTCACGCGATATCCTGCCCTTGTCGTAGAGTATGCGTGCCGCGTACCCGGAGAGCAGCGGATGCGCTCCTGATGAATTGCGGATCTGCTGCACGAACCCATACCACATGCCGTTCAGCTCTTCGTCATCAAGCGTGGATACGGCATAGTTGGTAGCCGACAGGTGTTCAAGAAGTTCTCCGGCTGCCTCCTCGTCGATGTTGATGCAGACGAGCAGACCTCCTGCAAGGATACGTGCCACCATGGCCCGGAGCATGTTGCCCACCTTGCTGAAATCCAGATTGCGGACATCGCCGTAACGGACGATGTTCACCAGGTCGGGAACCGCTTCCATCATCTCCACAATGTCTGTGGATGCCGCCGACAGACGGTCAAGACGGATGGTCATCGCTTCCACAAGCTCCGGAAGGTTGGCCGGAATGACCCGGTCAAGAAGTCCCGTCAGTTCGGGGATTCTGGTGATTCCGGTCATGCGGTCGGAGACGTACTTCTGCACGGCTTCCTCCACGGTATTGCCCCAGACTGCCCGTTCTATGATGCAGACAATCTGTTCCGGTCTATGGTAAAGACTCCATTTTTCCTTGAAAGTACCCTTGCCGCCTGCGGTTTCCGGCTTGGCCCAGTCTATGTCAAGCAGGGCCAGGCGGTGGAAGAACAGGCTGCGTTCCAGGTCGGTCTCCTTGCGCAGGTCAAGTGTCATCTCCTTTATTTCCGCCGTGAAAGGAACACGCAAGCGTTTCTGCTGCCGTTCCACGTCAATCAGGAGAGGGACTTTGGGTACCGCTTCCGGCACTTTGCCCAGACAGTTGCCCACGATGAGCGATTCCCTGACGAGCTGCAGCAGCATATCGTCCCCGAAGCCCATTACGGTGGTCACCGCCTCGTTGTATTCCTCAAGCGTCGGGGCGGGCAATCCACGCAACGCAGCTGTCGTCTGCGCCAGACGGACTGTCTCGATTACGTGGGCCACCGAGATGTCCATGTCCTTCTTCCTCAGAAGGGCCGCTATACGGCTGACCCACCAGGTGCCGTCATCTTCCGGATGATGCCACAGGTAATGATACCATCCCGGAGAGTCTATGCCGGCCCCGTAACCGCTGCGGAAGGTGAGCCTGTCATACGTCCACGGAATCCACGTGCATTCCGCCTTTACCTTCGGGAGCCCTTTCAGCAGCTCGTTGTCATCCTTCACCTTCGGCATATTCTCCAGTGCCGGGACATGCCATGCCCCGCAGATTACGGCTATGCACCCGAAAGGTTCCTTCTGGGCCGCTCGTATCATGCGACGCATCCACGCTTCACGGACAAGGTTCCTGCGGGAGGTATGTTCCGGGAGGGCTTCCCTGAGCGCGGTCACAGCTTCCTTGACGGCCTCGAAGATGCCGCTGCCGTCTCTGCGCTGTTCTATGTTCATGTTCCACCACGATTCACCGTCAGTATAGCCGGCAGCTTCTGCCAGCAGGTCAAACGGATCACCCGGCTGTTTAATAGCTTCATCATCCGCTTCTACAGGCTCGTTGCCATCCTTCCTTTCCGCTTCGAAGGCAAGGGAATGGGCAAGCGGGAGATCGAAGAAGCGTAAGGTGACATTCTCCCGGAGAGCATAGCGCAAAGCCTGCCATTCCGGCGAGAAGTCGGCAAACGGATAGAATACGGCATTCTGCGGCACATCGGGTTGATAGCCGAGCAGGGCTACCGGAGGCTTCATCTGCCCGTAGGAGACGAACGGCATGAGAGCCTCGGCCTCCGCCGGTCCCTCAAGCAGTATGAGGTCGGGACGGATACGCTCAAGTTCCTGCAGGATGTTCCGGCAGGAGCCCGGCCCGTGATGACGTATTCCCAATAGATGAATGTCTGTCATATTACTTGTCTCATGCAAAATACGTCAATCAAATCATATCTCTTGAAGCCCTGTAGATGTCTTTCCAGCCCTCACGGTTCTTGACCACTGTCTCCATGTATTCCTGCCATACCACTTTGTCCTGTACAGGGTCTTTCACCACGGCACCGAGGATGCCTGAAACGAGGTCCTCCGCATGGATCTGGCCGTCACCGAAATAGCCGGCCATGGCAAGGCCGTTGTTCACCACGGATATGGCTTCTGCCGTACTCAGTGTGCCGCTCGGGCTCTTGAGCTTCGTCTTGCCGTCGCCGGTGGCTCCCTGACGCAGCTCACGGAAAATGGTGACGACACGACGGATTTCATCAAGGGCAGGTTTCTCTGCCGGCAGCTGCATCACTTTCTCGAAGCTCTCCACGCGGCGGCGGACAATGTCAACTTCTTCCTCAAGCGTGTCGGGCAACGGGAGGATGACCGTGTTGAAACGGCGTTTCAGTGCGCTTGAAAGGTCATTCACACCTTTATCCCTATTGTTGGCCGTGGCTATGATGTTGAATCCGCGGATGGCCTGCACCTCCTTGTTCAGCTCGGGGATGGGCAGGGTCTTCTCCGAAAGGATGGTGATGAGCGTATCCTGCACGTCAGAACCGATACGGGTAAGCTCCTCAATGCGGCCGATCTTGCCTTCCTGCATCGCCTTCATCACCGGGGTCTGTACCAGGGCACCCTCACTCGGCCCCTCGGCGAGAAGACGGGCATAGTTCCAGCCATAGCGGATGGCCTCTTCTCCCGTTCCGGCGGTACCCTGTACTATCAGCGTCGAATCGCCTGATATGGCTGCCGCCATGTGCTCGCTGACCCAGCTCTTGGCCGTACCGGGAAGACCGTACAGAAGCAGCGCCCGGTCGGTGACAAGGGTGGCCACGGCAATCTCCATCAGGCGGCGGTTGCCTATGTATTTCGGTGAAACCTCAAAACCGTTCTTCAGTATCCCTCCCATGAGGTAGGTGACCACGGATTGGGGTGACATCTCCCAGTTTTCGGGAATCGGGTTGGTCTCGTTCTTTTTCAGTTCATGAAGTTCCTCTGCAAACTGTTGCTCGGCATGTTGTCTCAGTAAAGTGCTCATATGAATATCAATATTTATTTTTCATTTAACAAAGTGTCTATTTCAGATTTAAGATCCATGAATTCCAGCATCTTCGAGCAGAACTCGTTCATGGACGGCGAAGCCTCCGCCGAAGAGGCGGCCTTGGCCTTGATCAGGTTCCTTAGATGTGACGGGATATGCATGGCAAGCCGTTCCGCCATGTCTGCGGCATAGTACAGGTAATCCTTTTTCAGAATCCAAGACATGACGCTGGAAGAGAATTTCGGGCCCCATGCCTCGTAGTCGTTGCCGTACCATGAGTCGGGTATGAATCCGAAATCCCGGACCGTTTCCGGCCAGCTGATTTCCTCCCGCTGGGAGGGAGTGAGCATCGCCACGAGTTCCGGCTTGCGCAGATAGGAAGGGTCTTCCTTCAGGGTGTGGAAAGCCCACAGCCCGTCCGAGAAGTTGAGTATCGGGTCCTCCAGCTCCAGGAACTTCCTGAAAGGGGGATGCTTGGCGAATTTTCTCGCGGCCTCTTCCTTACCGCAGCCATATACCTCGCACCAGAAACTCAAAGGCACCCGTTCGGCGAGCTGCCTCAGGATGAATTCGGAATCGCCCTCTTTCTTGTTGGAGCTTACCTCGGACAGCCCCATGGCCTTCATCTCCGGGGTGTATCCGATCTCGTCGTATGACCATCCGGTAAGCATGTTGTGTCTGATATGTCCACGCAGGAGTTCGCAGCAGCGCATCACCATGGCTGAATCGGGAATCATGCACAGAAGTTTCCGTGCCGTTTCCTTGACAATGGAGCTGCGGTCCGACTCCAGCACTTCCTGTATGAAGAGCTCGTCGGCCTTGCTGATGTTTATCCGGAGACATTCAAGCAGCTCGTTGCGCTGGTTGGCCGGTTCGCTCTTCCAGTCTTTCCGCAGCAGTTCAAGGGCTGCGGCAGAATCCTGCTGCCTGAATCTGGCAAGCATCTCCTTACGCTCGCCGTGGGTGGCCGTATCCCAAGAATCGGTGATCCCGCATTCCTCTCCGACAAGGCCCATCTGCCTGATCAGCCATAAGCCTCTGTTCCCGACGAGATTTTTCAGCAGCCTGCGTTCTTCAAACCGCAACGGATTGTTGCGGTCATAGGCACGCCGGATAAGCGGCTGGAGGTATTCGGGCGAAATGATTTTTCCCGACCCCTGCGCCAGACGGTAGGCGTAGGCTAGCATATAGCGTGTACCGTGGAGTCTGGAAAAGAGTTGACTCCGGTCCTTGTCGAAATACGGCAGTTCCTCTTCCGGGGCTGTTTTCACGGGGACAATGCCTTCCGCTCCGGCCGGTTCCCATCCGGCACGCCTGTAGGCGAAGGCGGATGCGGCTGTCATGTACAGGAACGATTCCGTGTCTTCGGCTTTCCCGTGGATCCCGTCAACCAGAGTCTGAAGGGACTCGGGAAAGGCTCCGGGAACGAATTCACGGTTGGCTGTTCCAAGCAGTGCAGCCTGTATGATAGGTTCAGTTACGTTCATCTCTCCAAGTATGATATTCTTTGTTGTACCAAATGGATTTCAGTTCCCATATATCCCCGTTTACAATGACCAGCGAGGCGAACGGATTGCCGCCGGTAATGGCGAGGATGTCGATGAAGGTTTCCTCGGGCATCGCCACACGGACGGCATTGCCCGCGTTGTCCAGCAGCGTGTAGTCTTTCCCGTTACGGGCAACCCTCACGTCATCCACAAGCAGGGGGACGTCCTCGAAAAACGGATTCGTCAGCATGGCCGTGCGGTACACCGCGGCAGCCTGCTTCAGGTTAGGGCTGCACGCCGGCACAAAGTTTTCTTCCGCGAGTACGGACTCCCGGAACAATGCACGCCGGCATGTACCCGTGCCGTTGTAAAAGCATAGCGCCCCTTTATAGGCACTGCCCGGAATCCAGTTCTCGGTGGAAAAGGTACCGGCAACGGCAAAACTCAGGTATCTGGCGAAAAGTCTGCTTTCCTTTCCGTAAAACCAGTAGATGTCGGTATTGATATCGTTGACTTTACGGGACTGCTTGTGAAGCACGAGCCAGCTGTCCGCCACCGGCTCTCCGGCAAGGACGTTGTCCTTGGACTGGGGATATCCGATCTGCGTGCGTATCTCGTCCTTCCATTCTTCGGGAAGGCCGTCCATGTTTCTGTAGCTCTGCATGAGCAGGTACAGCCTGCCCATGCTTTCCGTCAGGTCGGATTTCCAGCTTTCCGAGTCGAAGTCTATAGCCTCCATGGCTCTCAGTCTCCCCGCAAGTCCCGGTGCCTGGGCATCCACCATCCTCCGGGCCATGTTGTCAAACAGGGTATAGGCACGTTCCGGAACATTCAGGAATCCGTTGCGCACCAGGTCCTTCATCCATACCTCAAGGTCGGATATGCCTCCCAGTACCTTCTGGTGCCGCTTCTCCTGCCTCTTGGCCTGAGCCGCTTCATCCACAGGGGTTTCGCTTTTGGCTTTCTGCTCCTTCTTTTCGGCCTTCTCCGTTCTTTTGGCAAGCCACGCCGTCACCCATTCCGGCTCTTCCGCCTGCGTGAACTGGTCAGGCTGGCGGGCGTACAGCAACAGCAGGCCAAGCCCATGCTTGCACGGGAATTTGCGGCTCGGGCAGGAACACTTGAACGCAATGTCATTCAAGTCTATCACCGTCTGGTAGGGATTCTTTCCGCTTCCCTGGCAATGACCCCAGACGGCACGTCCGCTGCATTCCTTCAGTACCCATTTGCTCAAGGTCGCAAGTCCTTTGCCGGCCTTTACAGATGAGTCGTCGGGAGCGAGCTGCAATATCTGTTCTTCTGTCAAGTTCAATGGCATACGCAACAAGTTAATTGGTCATTGGTAAATCATTCCCTGTTCCCGGCTGCATATTCTCCCGTGTTGATGTCAAGTACGGGACGCTTGGGCTGTATCAGCGCGTCTTCGTATTGGCATTTCCACTGGATGCTGCGGTCCATATCACCGTCTTTGATTCCATCGATGGTTTCTCCCGAATCTATTTCGTTGCCGCTTGTAAGCAGATAGGAAGCCACGTTGTAGGCATGGTTCACTATCCAGTTCGGATCAAGTCCGCGGAAGTGGTACTGCAGGTCAGGCAGGAACAGCGTGTTCATCCCGAGTGTATCGACCAGCATGTCGTCGGAACCCTGAATCGTGAAGAAACGGACGTTTACGGCATAGCGGATGAACCGGTCAGGACCTTCTATCTGATTGCCGCGGATTTCCTCCGCCTCGAACAGTTTCCCGCTGCCGCTGAAGAAGAACGCTTCGCAGGACAGGAACAGTTCGGCGAGCACTTCAAGGTAGTCCATTTCCAGATTGGCACGTTCCAGAGAAGACAGGCCGCGGGCAAGGAAGTCCGTAGCGAGCATACTGTACCGGCATTCCTCAAGGATACGGTCACGGCTTTCCTGGCAGTCCCACATCTGGCTCCGGGTGAAGTCGTCCACGGTCTTTCCGTCAAAGTCCATGCACGAAGTCATCAGGAACTGCACGGGTGCTTTCCCGTCCTCAAACTCCACCATGTGGTCCAAAGCTGTGATGAAGACAGACTTGTCATCACCTTCGCGGCATTCTACATTGCCGAAATGCTTCCGGCATACATCAGCCACCCTCTGCGTATCCGGCAATTCAACCGGTTCCTTGAACAGAAGGTTTATAAGTAAAGGTCCTCCGGGCTGCAGTTCCTTTGTATTTAGGTCTTGTTGAAATACTTGATTCATATTGAAATGCTTTTGAATGTGAAAGAATCGGTTAATCCCACCAGAAATACCATATTCTGGATTGACGCAACGTGTCGGCAAGACTGCCTATGCCGTCACAGCTCTGGTCCATATCCGGACAGAAAGCATATTGCTGTATTGCGGCTTCCATTGCTCTGTCTTCCGGAACGGGAGCTGGAAGTTCATACTCCAGCTGGTCGCTGGTAAAGGTTCCCGGAACAGCACCGTATTCCTCGTACCAATACTTTGAGATGGCCATCAGTTCGGGGTTTGCAGGACAGTCGTTCCAGTTGCCGAATGGCAGGTACGCGAATATTTTCCACGGCTCCGTGACCGGAATACGGGCAAGGATCAGCGGATGCGTCATGTTCGTATCGGTATTCCAGTAGCTCGAATAACGGTTGTTGTCGAATCCGCCTTCAGGCTCTTCATCAATATCATCGTTGTCCTGCCCGGTCAGCTTGTCAAGGATGGATTTCCCGTCCATGACAGGAGCCTCAAGCAGCCTTCTGCGGAATTCATTGACTTTTTCCCGGTTGAATGTGTAATCATCCGAGCTTTCGCTGTCAGGATCCGAGTTCCCGATTATGTTTTCCCACAAACCTTCATCGACATTGACCAGAACGGGGATGAAGCCTTCCCGTACGCCGAGCCGTTGGGCATAGGTATAGGCTGACATGATAGGGTCATCGTCACTCATGGATGGGAAATAGGTGCATTCACAATCAAGATAATCCATGAAGGCACGGGCCAGTTCGTCTGGCTCAACGGTATCTTTGTCTATATGCAGCCCCTGCCAGTTGGCGAAGCTGGAAAAAACGGTTAAAGTGACCCCTAAAAAACGGAGGAAGATGACCCCCAAAAGTTGAAGCGTAAAAAGAGTTCAAAGTTGTTGTCCGGATTAGGGTCTAAAAGGATATGATTTTGCCCGGGTTAAACAACATTTTTTTGTAGGTCTTTCGTCCCGATTTTATGCGAGAACCCCACTTAGTTCTCGCCCATAAAACGGTCGGGATTGTGTCGACCAACACTGCAAATATAACTATTTGTTCTAAAAGAACAAAAGAGTAGTTTTGCAGCTGCAGGCGTCTATCCATAGGCATTTTCAGATTTAGATTTTCTTTTCCTTATCGACTCGCCGAACAGTTCAACGCGCAGCGAGTGGTGTACGATGCGGTCGAGTACGGCGTCGGCGATGGTTTTCTCGCCGATCACGTCGTACCAGTCCTTTACGGGGATCTGCGAGGTTATCATGGTCGAGCGCCTTTAATGCCGGTCTTCGATGATGTCCATCAGTATGCCGCGCGATTGGGCGTCGAGCGGCTGCATGCAGAAGTCGTCCAGGATCATCAGGTCTACGCGTTCGATACGCTTCAGGTCGGCCAGTATCGTGCCTTTGGCCTTGGATATTTTGAGCTGGCTCATTAGTTTGGCCGTGCTTGCATACATTACTCGGAAACCGTCCTGGCAGGCCTTATAGCCGAGCGCAGTGGCCAGATAACTCTTGCCCGTTCCTGTCGATCCGGTAATGATAAGGTCTTTGTGGTCGCGCACGAACTCCATAGCGGCAAGCCGCTCGACCTGATTACGGTCGAGACCCCGCTCGAAGGTATAGTCGACATCATCCAGGGTGGCGTTGTAACGGAACTGGGCGGCTCTGACAGCCCGTTCAACAGCTCGGTTCTTGCGGTTGTCCCATTCACTGTGAACCAGGTGCGATACGAACTGGTCCTGGGTCATCTTCTCTTTGATAGTGTTCTCCAGCGAGGTCTTAAAAGCGTCGTGCATACCAAAGAGGCGCATCTGGCGCAGTTTCTCTAATGTCTGATTGTTCATAGTTTTATGGATTAAGTATTTATTTATAGTACTCTTTGCCTCTGATGTTCTCGTGTTCAGGCATATCGGCAGGCTCCTCCGGAAGGTCTATCGCCTCGGATTTATTCTGAAGTATATCCTGTATCTCCCGGAAACTGTACTTGCCGTAACTGTCGGCCAGTCGGCAGGCCGCTGCCAGACGGTCGGGCCCCACTTTACGGGCGAAGTTCAGGATGCCCGAACATATCTTGTTGGCCTGATCCTGATAGCGGGTCTTCTCCAGTATCCTGCGGATATAATGCTCCACGTCTTCATGTATGGCGGCAGCCTGCTGGAGGAACCGCTCCGGCGACCACTCCATCACCGCGCGATGCTTTGGACAAAGGTGTTCGGTAACGGTAGTGTAGCGGTAGTTATGGCGGTCGCGGGTATGATGGGCTATGATGTCGTAGTTGTAGCGGATCTCCACGTCGGCCACCGTATAGGACAACTGTACTTTCTTGCCGATGTAGGTGTGTGGAACGCTGTAGTAGTGGATGTCTTCGTGTAGGCGCGCATAACCGTATTTATCGACCGTAGTGACGATATGCTTCTTCATCTGGTAACGGATCGGGTTCAGAGGCCCGAGAGCTTCCTGTTCTACATCCTCGAAGTAATCCCGACGGGAGTAGTTGCGCCGCGGACGGTTCTGGTTGTTATGTTTCTCAAGAGCCGCACGGATAGCTATGTTAAGTGACCGCAGATCGGGACAGTGTAACGGCTCGATGACAGTAAAGATATCCTTGTAGGTAAGCTTAACCGCATTCTCGACATGGGCCTTATCCTTGGGACTGCGGGCCCGGGTAGGATATACCGTCACGCCATAGTGTTCGCCGAACCGCTCGAACTCCGTGTTCAGAATCGCTTCATAACGGCTGGCTTTCGTAACCGCGCTCTTCAGGTTATCCGGAACGATAGCTTTGGGTACGCCGCCATAATAATAAAAGGCGTTCTCGCAGGCCGAGATAAAGTCTTCCTTGCGCTGACTCTCGACAGCTTCCACATAGGTCAGCAGACTGCATCCCAGGATCGCCACGAACACCTCCACTTCGCGGGGTTGTTCACCCGGAGGGTAGATCCACAGCTTGCTGCCCGTATAGTCCACGAACAACTTATCCCCTGCCTTATGCTCCATACGCATCGACGGGTTGCTGATGCGTTCGTAGCGACGCAAGGCGACACGGAACTGCGTCAGACTGTAACCGTCCGGATGGGCTGCGCGATAACGCTCCCATTGCTTGTGGCTGGTCATACCCTTACGCCCCATCTCTTTGCTGGCAGAAGGAAGAAAAGCCTCAAGGGCGTCTATACGGGGATTGGACTCCACCGGAGTCTCCTCGATGCAGAACAGAGCGTAAAGCTCGGCATCGCTCTTGGAAAGGAACTCCTTATAGGTAAGGCTGAGGGTGTTCCACTTGTTGACATACTTTTTTACCGTGTTGCGCGAAGTGCGGGCCATCTCGGCGATAGCCCTTAAACCAACGCGATCGGTGTACAATCGAATGATCGTGCGTAATTTATTCATTTTCAAAGGTCTGTTAGGCATAGTCTCTGGATTTTGGTTTGCTTTTGATAGTCAAGCTAACAAAATCCAACTCCTTTTAAACCTCTGAACAACTACTTTTTACTCAAATTACTGACTGGGGCAGCTTGCTCCGTTTTAGATGGATCACTTTCGACCGTTTTAAGGTGGTCAATTTAAGCCGTTTTTACCGGGTCAATTTCATCCGTCCCTACTGGGTCAATTTTACCGTGTTTTCCAGGTAACTAATGCACACAAGAAAAACGTCCGCTTTATGCGAAGCTTCGCTCAAACAAATATCATTTGTTAAAATCGAGCGACATTTTACAATGTATCCATTGTCATACATATCAGTTTATTAGAGTGAATACTTCTTCAAATACAAAATTAGAAAAATGTTTTGTTCTGCAATGAAATAACCGACACTTTTTTCAGGGAAAAATAAAAATGGCTTTATTATAATTGCCTTGTACCATAGAAAACGGGCAGAGAGCATGCAGTTGCTCATCTGCCCGTCCTGTAGGGAGAACCGTTTCATGCCGCTATCGGATTCACTTTCAATGTAGTCTGAAAGATGAACGCCTCTACTTTCATGTTGATTATGAAACATTGTTGGTGTGCGTGATAAGACTTCATGCCTTATTCAAACCTAAATCCAACGGGCACAAAAACAAGTAAGTAATTATTCAATGTCTTGAGATCATTAAATACCGCAAAGGCAGTAAGGAATATAGCAGATTGGATTATTCTAAAAGGCCAAATTTATATCTTCTTTTGGCGGCATATTACAAGGAACTTGCCACCCGATCAGGGGGGCTCTTGTGGAAACGGAACTAACAAACAAGCAGTAATTTCGTTTCTTGTTCATGGTAAAGACTACGACAACAAATCCGGTAGCGGTATTTACTGTTATTTAGGTCAGCCACGGGTTTCGATACGGGTCATAATCTGTTTGGAAAGTAGCCAGTTGCCAATCGGTAACCGGCTTTTTCGTGTCATCGACTTTACGGGGGATTTGTGGATTAAGTCGCAATTTGGCGGCATCATTAAGCCATTTCATGCTATCCTCGTAATCGCGCATACGGACAACACTGACATTATTCGGGGCAATGAGTTTCGTGAGCTCGTAGATAGCCAATCGAACCATATGCTTCTTGAGGTTGTAGTTTCGTGGATCGTGTAATGATAGGTTTAGACCGACTTGCGGCGTGTCCGCGTTCACATCCGTTTCCGGGTAAAATACCCGTCCGTCATAAACTACATATTCGTGTTCCGACAATTCGTAGGCATTGTATGATGAATCGTAATCGGCTATGGCTCCCCAACAGTCGGACACCATAGGGTCAAGATTGCAATCGAAACAGTCAAGCGTCATCAAAGTATAGAACGCCCCTTCATATTCAACGACTGACCACAGAGGATACTCGACAGGCTGCCATAACGTGACTTCCGTCTCGATCCAACCGCCGACCATCGGGATACGGATATCATCGAACTTGTACCCGTTT
>OJOU01000294.1_pt1 | contig 21732 bp, 18 predicted proteins | sample 1598291 | NCBI WGS metagenome assembly OJOU01 (sample SAMN03922470, study PRJEB24848) | human gut metagenome | isolation source: stool sample | host: Homo sapiens | place: Germany | collected 2010-11 | reverse complement strand
CCGCCAGCTTGGCGCGCGCGGCCTCGTACAGGGCCTGCACTGTGGTTCGCGCCACACCCATCTGCCCGGCGCATTCCTCCTGCGTCAGGCCCAAAAGGTCGATCAGGCGGATGGTCTCGTATTCATCTACTGCCAGGACGACGTTTTCGGCAGGCGCGCCGTCCAGCGGGCCAAAGCGGGCGTTGCGCGGCGGCTCGCAGACGCGCCGGCGCTTTACAGGACGCGGCATGGCAAAGCCTCCTTTGTTTGGTTCTGCGGCCAGTATAACATTATAAATGGCATATGTCAATAACTTGCGCGCCCTTTTCCGGAAAAGCCGCCCCGGCGCCGGCGCGCCGGGTGCGTTTTTTAAGCGCGCCGGGCATGGGAGGGCGCATCCTCCCGCATGGCCTCTGCATCCTCCGTGTCCCGGGCGTCGCGGGGGGAGGGGAACAGGCGGTTGATGGCCAGGCCGGCCAGCACCCCGACGCCGGTATCAAGGATGCGCGCGATGGTATAGGAGACGTATCGGTCCTTTGTGACGGTGAACATCACCACAAAGTACACCACGGCAGCGGGCTGGATGGCGCTGTACGCGCCGAACAGGAGATTGATGTAAATGACGCAGAAGAGGCCCAGGACCAGGTAAAGGTGCCCCGGCAGGCCGAAGGGGCGGTTTGTGTACAGCCAGTAAAACGGGATCACCACCAGCCCGCCCAGCAGCGTGCCCAGAAAGCGGTTGCCGCCGTGGCGCACGCCCTCGCGCCAGAAGCTGCCCATGCCGAACACCGCGCCGATGCAGGCGAAGCAGGGGTTGCGCCCGCCCAGCAGCCCGTATGCCGCACAGACCAGCAGCACGGCGCCCAGTGTTTTGAAGATGCGCATGCCCACCTTCGGCAGCGCCGGGAAATGAAAAATGCATGTTGCTGCCTTCTACCCTTCTGCGGGGCGCGCGCGGTAGCGCAGCGGCGAAAGGCCGTATTTCTTTTTGAACAGCCGTGAAAAGTACGCCACGTCCACCATGCCTACCCGTGCGGCCACCTCGGCCACGGGCAGGTCGGTTTCGTCCAGCAGACGGCGGGCCGTCTGCAGGCGCAGAGTATGGATATAGGCTGTCAGCGTTTCACCGCGCTCCCGGCTGAACTGAGCGGAGAGATATGTGGCGTTGAAGCCCAGCGCCGCCGCAATGGAGCGCAGCGAAAGCTCGCCGGAAAGGTGCAGGCTGATGTAGCTGAGCGTTTTCTGCACGGCCTGGGAGCAGCCGCTGTGCGCGTCGTTGCGCACCAGGCGGCAGTAGCGGCGCAGCATCTCCAGGCCCAGACGGTTCGCTTCCACGGTGTCGGCCACGCGTTCGATCTTCACCGCCAGCGCGCCGGAGAGCTGGTCGATATACACCGGATGTACGCCGCCGCTTTCCGCGGCCTTGCGCAGCAGCGTGTTGACGACGATGAGCATGTTTTTGACGTCCCGCAGCAGCTCGCCGGTGCGGGGCGTGAAATTTTTGATGGAGAACCGCCCCAGATGGCGCACGGCCGCGTCGTAATCGCCGCGGGACACGGCGGCCAGCAGCGCGTTTTCATCGCGGTAGCGCCGCTCCAGAAGCTCCATGGAAAACTGGAACGCCTCGTCCGGCTGCGCCCGGCCCGTCACGGTGGAAGCCAGCGTGCGGTGCACCACGCGGGCGGGGTCGTGCGCGCCGTACAGCTGGCATGCCACGGCGTGTGCCGCCGCAGCCATCGTGGGCTCGGCCACCTCGGGTACGGTGCCGTAAAATGTGCGCAGCGCGGCGGCGTCGCCCTTGCCGATGCGGTTCTGCGCCAGCACACGCTCAAAGAACGGGCCGGACGCCGCCTCATACAGAAAAGGGCCGAACAGCAGCACGCTGCGCGGCTTTGGACCGGGCACAGGCATGAAAACATAGTTCAACTCCAGCGTATTGTGCACATAGTACACGGTGCCTTCCTCCAGCCCGTGCATGGCGCTTGCGCTGAAAATGTCCTTGTAATCAAAATCCGCGCGCAGAATGCGGGACAGCCGGTAGTCGAACTCCTGCGCGTCCTTGTAGGGCGGGCGCAGCAGATGCGCCTCCACGCCCAGCGCGGCGGCCATCATATCGCGGATGAACGCAAAGGGAACGTCTGCCATGAATGATAATGCTCCTGTAAAATTTTTATGATATTTGAATGTTACCCCAAAATTGTACAAATGTCAATAAAATCTTCCTAACGGGGCATCCTTGGTATATGTTATCTTGATAAAGGAGTAGTTTGCATATGGCATTGCAGCCTCAAAATGAGCGCCCGTTCGGGTTCCGCGATAAATTGGGATATCTGTTCGGGGATTTCGGCAACGACTTCACATTTATTTTCGCGGGCAGCTATCTGACACTGTTTTATACGGATGTGCTGGGCGTCAGCGCAGGGCTGGTGGGCGTGCTGTTCGTGGTGGCGCGCTGCGTGGACGCGTTCACGGACGTGGGCATGGGCCGTCTGGTGGATACGCTTCCGCCGTCCCGCGGCGGCCGGTTCCGGCCGTGGATCCTGCGCGTGTGCGTGCCCGTGGCGCTGGCCAGCGTGCTGATGTACCTTTATTTTGCACGCAGCTGGCCCTATGCGGGCAAGGTGGCTTACATGTTCGCCACCTATATTTTCTGGGGCAGCATCTGTTATACCGCCATCAATATCCCATACGGTTCCATGGCGTCGGTGCTCAGCGCCGACGCAGGCGAGCGCGCGTCGCTTTCCACGTTCCGCAGCGTGGGCGCCATGCTGGCGAACCTGATCATCGCTGCGGCGACGCCGTTGTTTTTGTTCCGCACCGCGGCGGACGGCACGCAGACCGTTATCCCGGAGCGCTTCACGGTGATCGCCGTTGTCTACGGCGTGTGCGCCGTGGCCTGCTATCTGCTTTGCTATGCGCTGTGCCGTGAGCGTGTGCAGGCGGCGCCGCCCAGGGAGGCCAAACGGCAGAGCTTTGTCTCGCTGGCAAAGGCGCTGGCGGGCAACCGCGCCCTCACAGCCGTCATCGCCGCCGCGCTGCTGCTGCTTCTGGCAAGCCTGCTGGGCCAGGGCATGAACATGTACCTGTTCAAAGATTATTTCAACAGTGCGGACATGCTCTCGCTTGTAGGGTTCGCGGGCGTGCTGCCCATGCTGGCGCTGGCGCCCTTTGCGGCAAAGCTGTCCAAAAGGTTCGGCAAAAAAGAGGCCGGCTGTGTGGGCGTGGGCGTTGCCGCCGCGGCGTACCTGCTGATGTGGGCGCTGCGTCTGCGCTCGGTGTGGGCCTATATCGGCCTGATGCTGGTGGGCAGCGTGGGCGTGGGCTTTTTCAATATGGTCGTCTGGGCGTTCATCACCGACGTTATCGATTATCAGGAGGTACGCACCGGCAGCCGCGACGACGGCACCGTGTACGCCGTCTACTCGTTTGCGCGCAAGCTGGGCCAGGCGCTGGCGGGCGGCGTGGTCGGCTTTGCACTGGCGGCCATCGGCTATGTGAGCAGCACGGGCCATGTGGTGCAGACGCAGCCTGTACGCGAGGGCATTTACACCATTTCCACGCTGGTGCCCGGCCTGAGCTATCTCGGCGTGTTCCTTGTGCTGCTGCTGGCCTATCCGCTCACCAAAAAGAGCGTGGAGGAAAACGCTGCCGTGCTGCGCGAACGGCGCGGCGAAGCGGCACAGGAGCCGTAGCGGCCCCGGCCGGGCGCACGGCCCGCGCCGCATACGATACAGCTTTCCGCCCGGTTTTTCCGGGACACATATATATCATCAGAAAAGAGAGGGAAAACATATGAAACACATCCTACCCATCAACGAGGGCTGGGCCTTTGTCAAAGGCTGCGAAACGGCCCCGGCAGCCATTCCCGCCGGCGCTGCCCGCGTGGACCTGCCCCACTGCTGGAACGCATTGGACGGCCAGGACGGCGGCAGCGACTACTGGCGCGGCCCATGCTGCTATCTCAAGACCATTGAGAAGCCGGCGGGCAAAAACGTGTATGTGGAAGTCGAGGCGGCTTCCAGCGTGGGCAAGATCATCGTCAACGGTGTGGAGAAGGCCAGCCATAAGGGCGGCTATTCGCTGTTCCGCGCCAATGTGACGGACGCGCTGCACGACGGCGAGAACCTGCTGGCCATCTGGGTGGACAACACCCAGCGCGACGACGTGTATCCCCAGACGGCGGACTTCACGTTTTACGGCGGCCTGTACCGCGGCGTGAACCTCATCACCGTGGAGGACTCCCGCTTTGACCTTGACTATTGCGGCGGAAAGGGCTTTGACGTGTCCGCTGCGGTGGAGGACGGCGCGGCCGTTGTCTCTCTGGACGCGTTCATCACAAACCCCGTCGAGGGCCAGAGCGTTGAGTTCATCGTCCGCGACGCCGCGGGCGTCATCGTGGCCGGCGCCGTGCGTCCGGCTGCGGAACGGGTGCACGCGGAGGTGCGCATTGAAAACGCCCACCTGTGGCAGGGCGTGAAGGACCCGTACCTGTACGCCGTGGAGGCACTGCTCACCGTTCACAACGAGACCATCGACAATGTGTCCGCCAACCTGGGCGTGCGCACCTATACGGTGGACCCGCAGAAGGGCTTTTTCCTCAACGGCGTGCTCACGCCGCTACGCGGCGTGTCCCGCCATCAGGACCGTCTGGGCCAGGGCAACGCGCTGACGAAAGAGCAGCACGAGGAGGACGTGGCCTTTATCCGCGAGGTGGGCGCGAACACCGTGCGCCTTGCGCATTACCAGCACAGCCCGTATTTCTATGACGCGTGCGACCGCGCGGGCCTTGTGGTGTGGGCCGAGATCCCGTTCATCTCTGTGATGAACCCCGCCCCCGGCGCGCACGAGAACTGCCGCAGCCAGATGAAGGAGCTGATCGTGCAGAACTACAATCATCCCTCCATCTGCTTCTGGGGCATTTCCAACGAGATCACCATCGGCGGCGAGCGCCCGGGCCTGCTGGACAACCTGCGGGACCTGAATGCCCTGGCGCACGAGATGGACAAGACCCGCATGACCACCATCGCCCACGTTTCCATGGTGCCGATGGAGAACGATATGCACCATATCACCGACGTGCTCAGCTATAACCATTATTTCGGCTGGTACGGCGGCGAGCTGGAAAACAACGAGCAATGGCTGGATAAATTCCACGCGCTGCATCCGGACCGCCCGCTGGGCATCTCCGAGTACGGCGCGGAGGGCATTGTCAGCTACCACAGCGACACGCCCAAGTGCAAGGACTACACCGAGGAATACCAGGCGGTGTACCACGAGCATCTGGCGAAGGTCATCGACGAGCGCCCCTGGCTGTGGGCCACGCATGTGTGGAACATGTTTGACTTTGGCTGTGACGCCCGCGACGAGGGCGGCGTAAAGGGCCGCAACAACAAGGGCCTGATGACGCTGGACCGCAAAATTCGCAAGGACGCTTTTTACCTGTACAAGGCATACTGGAGCGACGAAGAATTTGTACACCTGTGCAGCCGCCGCTATGCCCAGCGCACCGGCGAAGAAACCACGGTGAAGGTGTATTCCAACCTGCCCAAGGTCGCACTGTATGTGGACGGCAGGCTGTTTGCCGAGCAGGAGGGCAGCAAGGTGTTCGTGTTCGAGCATGTGCCCATGAGCGACGGCTTTACGCAGATCAGCGCCAGGGCGGGCGCGTGCGCCGACGCGATGTCCATTGAAAAGGTGGCCGAGCCGAACCAGGCGTATATTTATGTTGACCCGGACGATACAGGCGACGACGCGGGCGCGGCCAACTGGTTCAATGTGGACGATTACAAGGACGTGGACACCATTGTGGTGCGCGAGGGGTACTTCTCCGTCAAGGATAAGATCGGCGACATCATGAAGAACGAAGAGGCCGGCAATGTGCTGATGCAGTTCATGCAGGCCACGGTAAAGATGAAGCTGAAAAAAAGCATGCTGGGCATGGTGAAGGACATGACCCTGGAGGGTATGGCAGGCATGGCCAGCAGCATGGGCATCGGCGGCAAGGCCGGCGCGGACCCCGAGCAGGGCAAGCGCATGCTCATCACGCTCAACGAGATGCTGAACAAGATCAAAAAGTAAGCGCGTGCCGCACGCGCGCAGAGCCGCCGTGCCGGGATGCCCCGGCACGGCGGCTCTGCGGCGTATGCGCCCGCCGCAGAGAATCGGCGGAAAAGCAAATTTGCCCCTTGACTTGTGCGCAGCGGGGCGTTATACTATACAGGTAAATAAAGTAGCTGTGGCGGACGCCGCGCTCACCTTGCGCGCCAAAGGGCGCCGGGTCCATACGAAGGAACGCGCCGCTGGGCGCGCGAGTTTGTTTGTGCAGTGCGGCTTACTTCCACGTAAGCCGTACTTTTTTTCACAGGCGGGCAGCCCCCGCCGCAACCGAAACATTTGGAGGTGCTTTACGATTAGCGGCAAAAAAGAAATGGAAATCAATGAAGGCATTCGCGACAGAGAGGTGCGTGTCATCGACGCGGACGGCAGCCAGCTCGGCATCATGTCCACGCGCGACGCGCTTGCAAAAGCGGAAGAAAAAAATCTGGACCTCGTGAAGATCGCACCGCAGGCGCAGCCGCCCGTGTGCAAATTCCTGGATTACGGGAAGTACCGCTTCGAGATGCAGAAACGCGACAAGGAAGCGAAGAAAAACCAGAAGATCGTCGACATCAAGGAGATCCGCCTTTCCCTCAACATCGACACGAACGACTTCAACACCAAGGTCGGCCAGGCGAAGAAGTTTTTGTCCAAGGGCGATAAGGTGAAGGTGTCCATTCGTTTCCGCGGCCGTGAGATGGCGCATACGGACCTGGGCCTTGAGGTTCAGAAGAAGTTCGCCGCAGCCCTGCCGGAAGCCGTTGTGGAAAAGCAGCCCAAACTGGAGGGCCGGAGCATGCAGATGTTCCTTGCCCCCGCTCCCGCGAAGCAAAATTAAGGAGGAACTATAAAATGCCCAAGATCAAAACACATTCCGGTGCGAAAAAACGCTTTAAGCTGACGAAAAACGGCAAGGTGAAGCGCGGCCATGCGTTCCGCAGCCATTTGCTGAACGGCCATGGCAAGACCCGCAAGCTGAAACGCGCCTACCGCAAGGCTTCCTATGCCGACAAGACGAATACGGCCGTAATCAAACGCATGCTGCCGTACGCCTAAGCTGTCAGGGGCTTGGCAACCGATTATCAAACAGCTTACATTTAAAGGAGATTGTGAAATATGGCACGTATCAAAGGCGCTATGATGACGCGCAAAAGAAGAAAAAAGACCCTGAAGCTGGCGAAGGGATACTGGGGCAGCAAATCCAAGCATTTTAAAATGGCCAAAGAGCAGGTCATGAAGAGCGGCAACTATGCTTTTGTGGGCCGCAAACAGAAAAAGCGCGATTTCCGCAGCCTGTGGATCACCCGCATCAACGCGGCCTGCCGCGCCGAGGGCGTCAACTATTCCACCTTCATGAACGGCCTGAAGAAGAGCGGCATTGAGCTGAACCGCAAAATGCTCTCCGAAATGGCCATCCATGATCCGAAGAGCTTCTCCGCCCTTGTCGAGACCGCGAAGAACGCCGCGAAATAAGCACAGCGATACGCCCGGGCACAATGTGCACGGGCGTCGCTTTGTATTTTGGCCTGTGTGAAAAAACGCTTTGCAGGCCCCAAAACGGTCCGCCTCAGGCGTGTTTTCTTACGTCAGCACGCCTGAGGCGGGGATATTAAAAAGGAGGGTGTGCGCCATGACGGAAGTGATCGCCAGCCGCGACAACGAGCGAGTGAAGCGCGCCTGCAAGCTGCGGGACAGCGGCGCGCGGCGCGCGGCCGAGGGGCGCTTTCTTGCCGAGGGGCTGCGCCTGTGCACGGACCTTGCCCAGCGTCTGCCGCCGGAGGAGGTCTACTGCACCCAAAAGCTGCTGGATGCGCACCCGGAGCTTGCCGCCCTGGGCGGCAGGCATTTTCTGGTGAGCGACGCCGTGGCGGCAAAGCTCTCGGACACAAAGGCCCCGCAGGGGCTGTTCTGTGTGTTTCCCCGCCGGACAAAAACGCTGGAGGCGGTGCGCGGCGGCGGGCGCTATGTGTGCCTGGAGCACATACAGGACCCCGCCAATGTGGGGGCGCTGCTGCGCAGCGCGGCGGCGTTCGGCTTCGCGGGCGCGGTGCTGTGCGGCAATTGCGCCGACCCATTCTCCCCCAAGGCGGCGCGGGCCTCCATGGGCACGCTGGCCAAGGTAGACATCATTTTTGCAGATGAAACCGGACAGGCGCTGGCCGCGTTCAAAGCGTGCGGTATCCCAAGCTTTGCGGCGGCCCTGCAGAATTCCGTCCCGCTGGAGCGCGTGGACACGCAGCGCCTGCCCGGGGCGGCGCTTCTCATCGGCAACGAAGGCAACGGTCTTCTGCCCAGGACCCTAGCCGCGGCCGACAAAGCCGTGCGCATCCCCATGGCGGCGGGCGTGGAATCGCTGAACGCCGCCGTCGCGGGCGGCGTGCTGCTGTGGCATTTCAGGGAGGTGTAGCGATGGGCGGTGCACGCGCACAGGTGCTGGAGGAAAAGACTGCGTGGCTTTGGATGGCCGCGGCGCTTGGCCCCGGCGCGCCGAACAGCGGCATGGCGCTGAGCATGTTTCCGGACGCGCGTGCGCTGGCACAGGCGTGCTGGAAGGAAGACCTCTCCATGGTTTTCACGCCGGCGCAGCTGGCCGCGCTGCGGGCCGCGCGGCCGGAGGATTATACCGCCCGTCTGGACGACTGCGCCCGGCATGGCGTGAACGTACTGACGTGGGCCGACGAAGATTATCCGAATCTGCTGCGCGCAGTGTCTGCACCACCGCCCGTGCTGTATTACCGGGGCGACGCGGGCATCCCCAACCGCTGCTTTACATTCGCCATTGTGGGAACGCGGCGCCCCTCCGCCTACGGTGTGGAGGCGACGGCGTCCATCGCGGGCGAATTGGCCCGGGCGGGCGTAGCGCTTGTCTCCGGCCTTGCCACAGGGCTTGACAGCGAGAGCCATAAGGCGGCCGTCCAGGCGGGCGCGCCCACGGTGGCGTGCATCGCCTTCGGGCATGATCAGTGCTATCCCGCCGCCAACCGCACGCTTAAAGGCGTCATCGAGCGGCAGGGCCTGGTGCTCAGCGAGTATCCGCCGGGCACCCCGCCGCAGCGCGGTTATTTTCTGCAGCGCAACCGGCTCATTGCGGGGCTGTCCCGCGGGCTATGCGTGGCCGAAGCGCGCCGCCGTTCGGGCACCATGAACACCGTGGCCGCGGCGCTGGCCGCCGGGAGGGACGTTTTCAGCGTGCCGGGCAGCATTTTTTCGCCGCTGTGCGAGGGCACGAACCAGCTTCTGCGCGAGGGCGCGGTGCCCGCTGTATCGGGCGCGGATATCCTTTTGTGGTATGGTCTGGCCCGGCCGGAGCAGCCGGAAAAAGCAAAGCCGGACGGCGCGCCGCTGAGCCTGGACGCACAGAGGATGCGGGACGCGATGAGCGCCGCGGCGCCGCTGCCGCTGGACGCGCTGTGCGCAAAGACGGGCCTGCCGCCGCCCAAGGCGATGGCGGCTTTGACGGAGCTGGAGCTTGCGGGCTTTTCCCGGCAGCTTGCGGGCCGGCAGTTCCAGCTGAAATAGAAAATGACGGCCCTGTGCTGTTTGAAGGGTATGCCCCTCGGGGCGGCCGCATAGATTTGGATTGTTTTTTTTCTCTTATTATCGCATAATAGAAAGAGCCGCGGGCCGCGCAAGGGAGGCCCGCAAGGGGCGCCGGAGGGCGCCCGGCCGTATTCGGAGCGCCCCGGCGGCGCCCAAAAGCATGTCCGCAGGACGGCTGCTCCCACGGCGGAAGCTGCCCCGGCTGTCTGCCGGACTCGGCCAAATCCCGGAAAAGGACGGTAACACAATGTCAAAACTCGTGATCGTAGAATCCCCGGCGAAAGCCAAGACCATCCGCAAGTACCTGGGCGGCGGATATGAGGTGACGGCCTCCATGGGCCACATCCGCGACCTGCCCCAGAGCCAGCTTGGCATTGACGTCGAGCACGGCTACGCTCCCCAGTATATCAACATCAAGGGCAAGGAAAAAATCATCAAGGAGCTTAAGAGCCTGGCCAAGGAGAGCGACGAAGTGTTCCTCGCCACCGACCCGGACCGTGAGGGCGAGGCCATCAGCTGGCATCTGGCCAATCTGCTGGGCCTGGACACTGCGGCGGAAAACCGCGTCACCTTCGGCGAGATCACCAAAAAGGGCGTGACGCAGGGCATGGCCGCGCCGCGCGCCATTGATATGGACCTGTTCAACGCCCAGCAGGCCCGCCGTGTGCTGGACCGCCTGGTGGGCTACAAGCTCTCGCCCTTTTTGTGGAAAAAGGTGCGCCGGGGGCTTTCCGCGGGGCGTGTGCAGAGCGTGGCTGTGCGCCTGATCGTGGACAGGGAAAAGGAGATCGAGGCGTTCAAGCCCGAGGAATACTGGAACATCGACGCGCTGCTCAGCCCCCCGTCCTCCACAAAAAAATTCACCGCGCGCCTCACGGCGCTGGCGGGCGGCAGGAAGCTGGCCGTGACGAGCGCCGGGCAGAGCGCCGAGATCGTCAAGGCCCTGGACGGCGCGGCTTATACCGTGGCCTCCATCAGCAAGGGCAAGCGGAAAAAGGTGCCCGCGCCCCCGTTTATCACCTCCACCATGCAGCAGGAGGCCAGCCGCCGGCTGGGCTTTACGGCAACGCGCACCATGCGCGCGGCCCAGACGCTGTACGAGGGCGTGGATATTGCAGGGCAGGGCACCATGGGCCTGATCACCTACATGCGTACCGACAGCCTGCGCATTGCGGACGAGGCGCAGGCCGCGGCCAAGGAGTTCATCACCGAGACCTACGGCCCGGAATATGTGTGTCCCCAGAAGCGCACCTACAAAAGCAAAAGCGCCACGGCCGCGCAGGACGCCCACGAGGCGGTGCGGCCCACAAACCCCGCTCTGACGCCCGCCGAGGTGGAAAAGAGCGTTTCGGGCGACCCTGCCAAGCTCTACCGCCTGATCTGGAGCCGCTTTATCGCAAGCCAGATGAGCGACTGCCAGCAGGACACCGTCTCTGCCGACATCACCGCGGCGGGCTACCTGTTCCGTGCCAGCGGCTATGTGGTGACGTTCGACGGCTTTACCACGCTGTACGAGGAAGCCACCGACGAGAAAGAGAAGAAAGAGACCGCGCTGCCGCCGCTGGAGGAGGGCATGGTGCTGAAGCTGCGGGAGCTGAAGCCCGAGCAGAAGTTCACCCAGCCGCCCGCGCGCTACACCGAGGCGACGCTCATCAAGGCGCTGGAGGAAAACGGCATCGGCCGTCCGTCCACCTATGCGCCCATCATCACCACCATCATCGACCGCGATTATGTGGAGCGGGACCAGAAAAAGCTGGCGCCCACCACGCTGGGCCGCGTGATCAACGAGCTGATGCTGGAGCAGTTCCCCAACATCGTGGACGTGAAGTTCTCCGCCCATATGGAGGAGGAGCTGGACACCATTGAAAACGGCAAGACGGACTGGCACGAGGTCATCGACGATTTTTACACCGATTTCGACAAAACGCTCAAGGAAGCCGAAGTAAAGATGGAGGGCAAAAGGATCAAGGTGCCCGATGAGGAAACAGACGAGGTCTGCGAGCTGTGCGGCCGGAAAATGGTCATCAAAAGCGGACGCTACGGCAAATTCCTGGCCTGCCCGGGCTTCCCCGAATGCAAAAACACCAAGCGCCTTGTGAAGGACACCGGCGGCCTGTGCCCCAAGTGCGGCAGCCGCATGCTGGTGCGCCATTCCAAAAAGGGCCGTGTGTACTACGGCTGCGAGAAAAACCCCACCTGCGACTTTATGACATGGAACGAGCCCACCACCGAAAAATGCCCGGAGTGCGGTTCCACCCTGTTCAAAAAGGGCGGAAAGAACGGTATCCTGCTGTGCGAAAAAGAGGGCTGCGGTTACTCCCGTGCGCTGGGTGCCGAAAAAAAGGAGTAAGAGCATGCACATCCGGGTCCTGGGCGCGGGCCTCGCGGGATGCGAGGCCGCGCTGTATCTCGCGGGCCGCGGCTACGCCGTGGAACTGTGGGAGCAAAAGCCGCATAAATTTTCCCCCGCGCATAAAAACGCGGATTTCGCGGAGCTTGTGTGCTCCAATTCCCTCAAGGCCGACCGGCTGGATTCCGCCTCCGGCCTGCTGAAGGCGGAAATGAAACTGCTGGGCAGCGCACTGCTGCCCGTGGCCGAGGGCTGCCGCGTGGCGGCGGGCGGCGCGCTGGCTGTGGACCGCGAGGCCTTTGCCGCCGGCGTGACGGCGCTTGTGAAGGGAAACCCCAATATCACGCTGCGCACGGGCGAGGCGCAGGCCGTGGGCGAAGCCGAGCCGGACACGCTGGTGCTGACGGCCACCGGGCCGCTCACCGAGGGCGCGCTGGCGCAGGACATCGCCCGCCTGACGGGGCGGGGCGCGCTCTCGTTTTACGACGCCGCCGCGCCCATCGTCACGGCGGACAGCATCGACCGGGACAGGGTGTTCGCGGCGTCGCGCTACGGGCGAGGCACGGCGGATTACCTCAACTGCCCGTTCGACAAAGCGGGCTACGAGGCCTTCCATGCCGCGCTGGCGGGGGCGGAACGCGCGCCCCTGCACGATTTTGACGGCGAGCCTTCCGTGTACGAGGGCTGCATGCCCATCGAGGTGATGGCAAAGCGCGGCGCCGACACCATGCGCTACGGCCCGCTGCGCCCCGTGGGCCTGACGGACCCCAAAACGGGCCGCCGCCCCTGGGCGAACGTGCAGCTTCGGGCCGAGGACGCGGCCTGCAGTATGTACAATCTGGTGGGCTTCCAGACAAACCTCAAATTCGGCGAGCAGCAGCGTGTGTTCCGCATGATCCCCGGGCTGGAGCACGCCGAGTTCGTGCGCTACGGCGTGATGCACCGCAACACGTTTTTAAACAGCCCGGCGCTGCTGGGAACCGATCTTTCGCTGAAGGCGTGCCCCAACGTGTTTTTTGCCGGGCAGATCACGGGCTTTGAGGGCTATATGGAAAGCGCGGCCTGCGGCCTGCTTGCGGCCCGAAGCATGGAAGCGCGGCTGTCCGGCCGCGCGTTCACGCCGCCGCCGGCGGACACGATGTGCGGCGCGCTGCTGCGTTATATCACAACGCCCACGAAGGATTTTCAGCCTATGGGCGCGAACATGGGCCTTCTGCCCGCGCCTGAAACGCGCATCCGTGACAAACGCCAGCGGTATCTTGCCGTCGCGCAACGGGCCGTGGCCGCCATGGAGCGGTATCTGGGCTGAACGCAAAACAAAGCGGTTGCTTTCGCACCAATACGCGCTCCCTTATACTTTGATTATTGAGCAGAGCGCAAAAAATCATGAGAGTCAATCGGGAGGGAACGTTATGAACATCATCATCGACGCGATGGGCGGCGACAACGCCCCAAAGGAAATTCTGCTGGGCGCGGCCGCGGCCGTGCGGGAATACGGCGTGCAGATCACGGCCGTGGGGCGCAGGCGGGACATCGAGGCCTGCGCGCGGGAGAACGGCATCGATATGGCGGGCATTACCGTGGCCGACGCCTCCGAGACCATTGAGATGTGCGACGAGCCTACGGCGGCCATCCGCGGCAAAAAGGATTCGTCCATGGTGGTGGGCCTGCGCATGCTGGCCGCCGGCGAGGGCGACGCCTTCGTTTCGGCAGGCTCCACGGGCGCGCTGCTGGCGGGAGCAACGCTCATCGTCAAGCGGCTCAGGGGCGTGAAGCGCCCGGCCATCGGCACCGTCATTCCGGGCGCGAAGCAGCCCTATCTGCTGCTGGACTCCGGCGCAAATGTGGAATGCCGGCCCGAGATGCTCAGCGCCTTTGCCACGATGGGCAGCGTGTACATGGAGAAAGTGATGGGCCGCGCAAACCCCAGCGTGGGCCTTGTGAACAACGGTGCGGAGGAGACAAAGGGCACCCCGGCCTATGTTGAGGCGCACCGGCTTTTGAAGTATAATAAAAACATCCGTTTTGCCGGCAATGTTGAGCCCAAGGACGTGCCCCAGGGCAATGTGGACGTTGTTGTGTGCGACGGCTTTACGGGCAATGTGATTTTGAAGCTCACCGAGGGCGTGGCCAAGATGCTGGTGGGCGAGATCAAAAACGTGTTCATGGCGGACCTGAAAAGCAAGCTGGCTTATCTGATGGTAAAGGGCGGCATGAAGGATTTTAAGAAAAAGCTGGACGCCGACGAACACGGCGGCGCGCTGATGATGGGCGTGACGAAGCCCGTCATCAAGGCCCACGGCTCGTCCAATGCAAAGGCGTTCAAAAACGCCGTCCGGCAGGCAAAGCTGTGCGTGGAAAGCGGCGCGGTGGAGAGCATGCGCGAAAAGCTGGCCGCCGTGGCCCAGACAGAGGAAGCCGGGGCGTAACGGCCGCCGGAAAGGCGCGCGGCGAGCTTTCGCAAAACAGCCCCGGCGGGACGGCCGCCATCCGCAACAAAGGAAGGATCTGGAACGATGCGCGAGACACACGAGCTGGAAGAGGCTCTTCATCATCATTTTAAGAACCCGGCGCTGCTGGTGACGGCGCTGACGCATACCTCCTACGCCAACGAGGCGAAGCACGGTGTGCGCCACAATGAACGGCTGGAATTTCTGGGCGACTCGGTGTTGTCCATCGTGGTGGCCGAATACCTGTTCACGCACAAGAACATGCCCGAGGGCGAACTGACGCGCATGCGCGCCAGCCTTGTGTGCGAGGCGGCGCTGTTTGAATTTGCAAAGCAGATATCCCTGGGCGATTATCTGCGTTTGGGCAGGGGCGAGGAGCGCGGCGGCGGACGCTGCCGCCCGAGCATTTTGTCCGACGCGTTCGAGGCGGTCATCGCGGCGCTGTACCTGGACGGCGGCATGGAAACGGCGCGGGCGTTCATCCTGCCGTTTGTCACCGGCGCGCTCACGGACGCCGCCGCCGAAGAGGATTACAAGACAAAGCTGCAGGAGATCGTGCAGCAGAACCCGGAGGAGCGCCTGCGCTATGTGGTGACCGACGAATCCGGCCCGGACCACAACAAGCATTTCGTGGTGGAGGTGCACCTCAATTCCAACTGCATCGGCAAGGGCGAGGGGCACAGCAAAAAGCTGGCCGAGCAGCAGGCGGCGAAGGAAGCCCTGGCCCTGATGGGATATTGACGCGGGGCCTGCCGCGCCGGGCAAAATGTCCCTATACTCGTAAGTAAGGAGTTTTTCCATGTTTTTGAAGGCGCTTGAAATACAGGGCTTTAAATCCTTTCCAGATCGCACGCGCATTACCGTCGGCAAAGGCATCACCGCTGTGGTGGGCCCCAACGGCAGCGGAAAAAGCAATATATCCGACGCCATCCGCTGGGTGCTGGGCGAGACAAGCGCCAAGCAGCTGCGCGGCGGCGGCAAGATGGAGAACGTCATTTTCGGCGGCACGCAGCAGCGCGGTGCCATGGGCTTTGCCAGCGTCAGCCTTGTGGTGGACAACACCGACAGGCGCATCGACGTGGACAACGACGAGGTGACGATCGGCCGCAAGTATTACCGCTCCGGCGACAGCGAATATTCTGTAAACGGGCAGAACGTGCGCCTCAAGGACATCTATGAGCTGTTCCTGGACACGGGCCTGGGCCGCGACGGCTATTCCGTTATCGGGCAGGGCCGCATCGCGGAGATCGTGGGCGCGAAATCAAACGAGCGCCGGGAAATTTTTGAGGAAGCGTCCGGCATCGCCAAATACCGCTACCGCAAAAATGAGGCCGAGCGCCGCCTGGCCTCCGCCGAGGAAAATCTGGTGCGCCTGCGGGATATCCTGGGCGAGCTGGAGGAGCGCGTGGGCCCGCTGGAGCGGGAGAGCAAAAAGGCAAAGCAGTATCTGGAGCTGGCCGAGCGCCGCAAGGGCCTGGAGGTAACGCTCTGGGTGGACACCGTGCAGAAAGCGCGGGACACGGTGCGCGAGCAGCAGCGCAAAATTGAGATCGCGGGCGCGGACTATGCCCGCGCCGGGCGGGAGATCGAGGCCATTGACGCCGAGACCGAGAGCACCCGCGCGGAGATCGAGCATCTGATCACCGAAGCCGACCGCTGCAACGCGGAAATACGGGCCATAACGGAGGAGATCGCCGGGGCGGATTCCCGCATCGCGGTGCTTGAAAACGACATTGCCCACAACGATGCGACCATTGCGTCGCTGAAGGAGGAGATCGGCCAGAGCGGCCTGGGCCGCGAGGCCATCGCCGCCGAGGTGCGGGGCCACGGCGAGGGCATCGCCGCCTGCGAGCGGCAGGCGGCCGCATACGCCGCGCGCACCGGGGAGCTGGAAGCCCTGCTGGAGGAGCTGCAGAACAGGAGCGCGGCTTCCGGCGAGCGGCGCGGCGTGGTAACGGGCCGGCTGAACGCCATGGCCGCGCGCATTACGGATTTAAAGGTCGCGGCCGCGGGCGCGGCGTCGTCGGTTGAGGCGGCAAAAAAACGCCTTGCCGCCGCCGAGAGCGAGGGCGCGGCCAACGCCGCCCTGACGCGGGACCTGGAGGAGCAGAAGGCAGAGACGGACGCTTTTCTGCAGGACGCGGTGGAGCGGCTGACACGGCTTGAGAACATCAAGGGCGGCCTGACGCTCAAGGTGGAAAGCCGCCGCGGCGCGCTGGCGCAGGCGGACGAGAACGAACAGAAGCTCCTGCGCGCCATCGAGGCCGCCCGGCAGCGCATCGCCATGCTGAAGGATCTGGAGCGCAATATGGACGGCTTCCAGAGCAGCGTCAAGGCCGTGATGAAGGCGGCGGCGAACCGCCGTCTGCGCGGGGTCACAGGGCCGGTGTCCACCATCCTTTCCGTCAAGCCGGGGTACGAGGTGGCCATTGAAACGGCGCTGGGCTTTGCTTTGCAGAACATCGTTGTGGAAAACGAGACGGCGGCCAAGGCGGCCATGGCCTTTTTGCGGGACGAGCGCGCGGGGCGCGCCACATTTTTGCCGCTGGACACCGTCAAGCCCGGCAGCTTCAACGGCCGTTTGCCCGAGGGCGCGGTGCTGGCCAGCAGCCTTGTGACGTATGACGAAAAATATGCAAATATCGTTTCCAGCCTGCTGGGACGCATCGTCGTGGTGGACGACATCAACGAGGCGTCGCGCACGGCCCGCGCGCTGGATTACCGCAACCGTGTGGTGACGGTGGACGGCCAGGTCGTCAACGCGGGCGGCTCGTTCACGGGCGGCAGCGTTTCCCGCTCCGCCGGGCTGTTCAGCCGCAAGCAGGAGATCGACGAGCTGAAGAAAAAGGTGGAGGCGCTGGAAAAGCAGCGGGACGCCGCGGAGGAAAAAACCGACAGGGCGAAGGCTGAGGTGGACGCGCTTTCCGCCGAGCTGACCGCCACCGAGAGCGAGGCCATCACCGCGGGGGGCGACAAGATCCGCGGCGAGGTGGAAAGCGGGCGCATCGCCGCCGCGCTGTCCCAGGCGCGGGCCGCGGGGGAAATGCTTTCCGCCGAGCGCGCCCAGCTTGCCGCGCAGATCGCGGCGAGCGAAAAGGCGGGGGCGGACGCCGCCGCCGAGATGGAGGTGCTTACACGGGACAGCGCCGCGCTGGAGGAGGAGCTGCGCGCCATCTCCGGCAGCGACGACACCTTCCTGGAAACGCGCACGCGCCTTGCGGACGAGCTTTCCGACTTGAAATTGAAGGCGCTGGCCGCTCAAAAGGATATCGAGAGCCACCGCGCGGCCATTGCCCAGCTGGAGAGCCGCACGGATGAGAGCGACGCGCGGGCAAGACAGCTTGCCGCAAACATCGAGACGCTGACGGCCCAGAACGCCGAGCGCGCCGCGCAGATCGAGACCATCCGCGCAGCCATTGCGGGCAGCCGGAACGAGATCGAAAAGCGGGAAGAGGCCAAGGCCGGAGCGGTGCGCCGCCGCATGGAAAAGGAAGGCGGCATCACCCAGCAGACGGCGCGGGTGCGCAGGATCACGGACGAGCGCGAGGCGCTGGGACGTGAGATCGCCCGCCTGACCGAGCAGAAGGAGCAGAAGGACGCCGAGTACGAGCAGACGGTGGCAAAGCTCTGGGAAGAATACGAGCTGACGCTCTCCGCCGCGCAGGAGCTGTGCGTGCCGTTTGAGAGCGGGGCCGAGCTGCGCCGCCAGGTGTCCGAGGTGCGCGGCAAAATCAAGGCTCTGGGCAATGTGAACGTGAGCGCCATCGAGGAATATGCCGAGGTAAGCCAGCGGTACGAGTTCCTGCGCGCCCAGGTGGGCGATGTGGAAACCAGCAAGGCCGAGCTGCAAAAGCTCATCGCGGGCCTTTCGGACGAGATGCGCGCCATGTTCAGCGAGAGCTTTGCGGCCATCAACCGCAACTTCGGCCGTATTTTTGCCGAGCTGTTCGGCGGCGGCACGGCGCGGCTGTATCTGGAGGACGAGGCCGATGTGCTGGGCAGCGGCATCAGCATCGAGGTGGCGCCTCCGGGCAAGATCATCCGCAACCTGTCGGCGCTGTCGGGCGGCGAACAGGCGCTGGTGGCCATCTCCATTTATTTCGCCATTTTCGGTGTGAATCCCGCGCCCTTCTGTGTGCTGGACGAGATCGAGGCCGCGCTGGACGACGTGAACGTCACGCGCTTTGCACAGTATCTGCGGCGCATTTCAAGCGAGACACAGTTCATCGTCATCACCCACCGCCGCGGCACCATGGAAGAGGCCGACGTGCTGTACGGTGTGACGATGCAGGAGGACGGCGTGTCCAAGGTGCTCAAGCTGGACCTGGAGCATGTGGACGCGAGCCTTGTTTCCTGACGGAGCGGGGCAATCCTTGCGGATATTTATGAACGGAGTGGATACGATTGGGCTTTTTTGAAAAACTGGGCGAGGGACTGCGCAAAACGCGGGATTCCATCTTCGGCTCCATCGCGGGCCTTGTGAATGCGGGCGAGATCACCGACGAGCTGTACGACGACCTGGAGGAGCAGCTCATCCTGGCGGATACGGGCGCGGATGTGGCCATGCGGCTGGTGGAGGAGCTGCGCCAGGAGGTGCGCCGCAAGCACCTCAAGACAGGCGCGGACGCGCTGGAGGCCCTCAAGGGCATCATCCGCGAGATGCTGCGCGCCGACGGGGAGATGCAGCTTTCCGGCAGGCCCGCGGTGGTGCTGGTCATCGGCGTCAACGGCGTGGGAAAAACGACCTCCATCGCAAAGTTGGCTCATCTGTACAAGCAGCAGGGCAAGCGCGTGATGCTGGCCGCAGGCGACACCTTCCGTGCCGCTGCCGCCGAGCAGCTGTGCGTTTGGGCCGAACGCGCGGACGTGCCTGTCGTGAAGCACAATGAAGGGGCGGACCCCGCCGCCGTTCTTTTCGACGCGGTGCAGAGCGCCGCCGCCCGGGGGTACGACATGGTCATCTGCGACACCGCGGGCCGCCTGCACAACAAAAAGAATCTGATGGACGAGCTTTCCAAAATCAGCCGTGTGGTGCACAAGGCATGCGGCACCGCCAGCGTGGAGACGCTGCTGGTTCTGGACGCCATCACGGGGCAGAACGCCATCAGCCAGGCCAGCCAGTTTATCGACGCGGCCGGGGCCACGGGCATCGTGCTCACGAAGCTGGACGGCACGGCCAAGGGCGGCGCGGTCATCAGCATCAAGGCGAAGCTGGGCCTGCCCGTGCGCTTTGTGGGCGTGGGCGAGGGCATGGACGACCTGATGGAATTCGACCCGGACGCCTTTGTGGACGCGCTGTTCCTGCGCGAGGAATGAGGGAGGACGGAGCATGGAATTCATTGCAGCGACCAACAATCCCGGAAAGATGGCCGAGATGCGCCGCATTCTGGAGCGCATGGGCCACACCGTCCGGAGCCAGCGCGAGGCCGGCGTGACGCTGGAACCCGAGGAGAACGGCACAACGTTTGCCGAGAACGCGCGCATCAAGGCCCGGGCCATCTGCGAGGCTGCGGGCACAGCCACCATCGCGGACGATTCCGGCCTGTGCGTGGACGCGCTGGACGGCGCGCCGGGCGTGTATTCCGCGCGCTACTGCGGCCGCCACGGCGACGACGAGGCCAACAACGACAAACTGCTGGAGGAACTGGCGGGCGTGCCCGAGGGAAAACGGGCCGCGCGGTTCGTCAGCAGCATCTGCGTGTGCCTGCCCGGCGGGCGCTGCGCCGTGTTTGAGGGCGTGTGCCCGGGCCGCGTGGGCTTTGTGCGCAGAGGGACGAACGGCTTTGGGTACGACCCGCTGTTCATCCCGGACGAGGTGGGCGTGCCGGGCGGCGGGGGAACGGCGGAAAACACGCAGGGCCGCTCCTACGCCGAGCTTTCGGCCGCGGAAAAAGACGCCATCAGCCACCGGGGCCGCGCCATGGAGCGCATGGAAGCAGAGCTGGCGCGTTTCCTTGCGGATGGGAGCGTCATCGGCATGACGTGCGGGAACGCATGCATCACGGTGGCGGACAAGGCGGAGGGCTGACGCGTAAATGCCGGGCGCGCCGGGCTTTTCCAACACGCGCGCGGCAAGCCGTGAACCGTTCGCTGCAAATCTGATACAGAAAAGGGATAAAGTATATGTTGACAAGCAAACAGCGCGCGATCCTGCGCGCACAGGCCAACGGCCTCGACGTCGTGTTCCAGGTGGGCAAGGGCGAGATCGACGACGCTCTGGTGAAAAGCACGGCGGACTGCCTCGCCGCGCGGGAGCTCATCAAAATGAAGGTGCTGGAAAACAGCGCCTATTCTGCAAAGGAAGCCGCCGCCATCCTGGCCGAGAGAACGGGCAGCGACTGCGTACAGGCCATCGGCTCCAAATTTGTGCTGTACAAGCAGAAGCAAAAGGAAAGCAAATATGCCGATCTGCTGAAATAAGATAGGGGCGAGCCATGGGACCGCAGAAGATCATTCTGTTCGGCGGCACGTTCGACCCGCCCCACAACGGCCATATGACGCTGCTGGCCGGGGCCATCGAAGCGGTGCGGCCGGACCTTGTGCTGGTGGAGCCGGCGGGTACGCCGCCCCATAAGCGCGCGGGCGGCACATCCGCCGCCCACCGTCTCGCCATGTGCGAGTGCTTCCGCCCGCTGTTTCCGGAGCTGGTGCTGGATACCACGGAGATCGCGCGCGGCGGCAAAAGCTATACCATTGATACCGTGCGGCAGATGAACGCGCGGTATCCCGGCGCACAGCTTTATTTTCCCATGGGCAGCGATATGCTGCTCTGGTTCCGCAACTGGGCGGCGTACAGGGAGCTGCTGCGCCGCGTCGTTCTTGTGGCGCACCTGCGCACGGGCGAGGACGCGGCTCCGGTGCGGGAATACGCGGCCGGGCTTGCGGCCGAGGGCGGCACGGTGCTGTTTGCCAAAGCGCCCGTGTTTCCCGTGTCCTCCACCGAGGTGCGCGCGCTGGCGGCAAAGGGCAGGCCGTTGGACGGCCTTGTGCCCGAAAGCGTGGCGGCGTACATTGCGCGGCACCATCTTTATACGCCCGCGGCCGGGGAGGCCTGACGCGCCCGGCTGCAGGACATTTGAAGCGCACGCTTCGGCCGGGCCGCTGCGGGCGCGAATCGAGGCGACCTGATTTTGATTTCCGTGGACGAGGCGAAACGCCTTGCAAAGAAAAATCTTTCCCCAAAGCGGTATGAGCACACCTGCAATGTGCGCAAGCTGGCCGTGAAGCTGGCGAAGGCCCACGGCGCGGACGAAAAGAAAGCAGCGCTGGCCGCGCTGCTGCACCTGTCTCTTATACACATCTGACGCTGCCGACGAT
>OJOU01000264.1_pt1 | contig 22771 bp, 10 predicted proteins | sample 1598291 | NCBI WGS metagenome assembly OJOU01 (sample SAMN03922470, study PRJEB24848) | human gut metagenome | isolation source: stool sample | host: Homo sapiens | place: Germany | collected 2010-11 | reverse complement strand
AAGGAGTATCGTCGGCAGCGTCAGATGTGTATAAGAGACAGGGTTATCTTTGCCAAGTTCGGACGTCGTGCGATCCTGAATCTTCGCCAGACACTGGCTTCCAAGATTCTGGAACTCGAAAAAGACAGTATTTATAATAAATATATAGATAAGGTAGGTACTATCATCAATGCAGAAGTATATCAGATCTGGAAAAAAGAGATGTTGCTTTTAGACGATGAAGGAAACGAATTGCTGTTACCTAAGACCGAACAAATTCCAAGCGACTTTTATCGTAAAGGTGAAACGGCCCGTGCAGTAGTTGCCCGCGTGGATAACAAGAATAATAATCCTAAGATTATCTTGTCACGTACTTCTCCCGTTTTCCTGCAACGCCTGTTCGAGATGGAAGTACCCGAAATTAATGATGGTTTGATTACCATCAAGAAGATTGCCCGTATCCCCGGCGAACGTGCCAAGATCGCGGTGGAATCTTACGATGACAGAATCGACCCTGTAGGAGCCTGTGTAGGTGTAAAGGGAAGTCGTATTCATGGCATTGTTCGTGAACTTCGCAATGAGAACATCGACGTAATCAATTATACATCGAACATCTCATTGTTTATACAGCGCGCTTTAAGCCCGGCTAAGATTTCTTCTATTCGTCTGAACGAGGAAGAGAAGAAAGCAGAGGTATTCCTCAAACCGGAAGAAGTTTCGCTGGCTATCGGTAAAGGTGGTTTGAATATCAAACTGGCCAGTATGTTAACTGAGTACACTATCGACGTGTTCCGTGAGCTGGATGAGAATGTAGCTGACGAAGATATCTATCTCGACGAGTTTAGAGACGAAATCGACGGATGGGTGATCGACGCTATCAAAGCTATCGGCATCGATACAGCGAAGGCTGTGTTGAATGCTCCTCGTGAGATGTTGATTGAAAAGACGGACTTGGAAGAAGAGACAGTGGACGAGGTAATACGCATTTTGAAATCGGAGTTTGAAGAAGAAGATCCTTCAATTGAAAATAAAGATGAAATTAAAGATTAAAAGTTGCGATACAATATAATGCAGCAGACTTTTATTTCTTAATTCTCAATTTTCAATTAAACAAGCTCCATTTATTCATTAATTTTAAAATATGACGATAAGGTTAAACAAAGTTACAAGAGATTTGAACGTAGGAATCGCGACGGTAGTTGAGTTCCTGCAAAAGAAAGGGCATACCGTTGAGGCTAATCCTAATACTAAAATTAGCGAGGAGCAATACGCTATACTCGTAAAGGAGTTTAGTACAGATAAGAACCTTAGACTTGAATCGGAGCGTTTCATACAGGAACGTCAGAATAAGGAACGTAATAAGGCGTCGGTATCGATTGAAGGCTTCGAAAAGCAGCCCGAAAAACCGAAGTCGGAAGATGTGATTAAGACAGTCGTACCTGAGGATGCACGTCCGAAGTTTAAACCTGTCGGAAAAATAGATTTGGATAAATTGAACGGTCGTAAACCTGAAAAGGTAGAGAAAGAACCGGAACAGAAACAGGAAGAACCGGTTGTGGAACAGCCTGTCGTTAAACCCGAAGTGAAAAAGGAGCCCGAGAAGAGAGAACCCGAGGTGAAGGAGGAAGAGGTGGTAACACCTCCTGTTTCTGTAGTAGAGCCTACTCCAGTGGTGGTTGAACCCGTAGTAGTGCCGGAGCCTGTAGTGGAGACGAAGCCGGTAGAAGTTGAAAAAGTAGTAGAAGAAGTGAAAAAAGAAGAGCCGAAGGTAGTAGTAGCTGCACCTGTGAAGGCGGAAGAACATAAAGAAGAAGAAAAGGTGGAAACTGCACAGGCTGAAGTAACCCCGGTAGCGGAAAAGGCTCCGGAGGATGATGGTGTTTTCAAAATCCGTCAACCGGAATTAGGCGCAAAGATTAATGTGATCGGTCAGATCGACTTGGCTGCATTGAATCAGTCTACTCGTCCCAAGAAGAAATCGAAGGAAGAGAAACGTCGCGAACGTGAAGAAAAGGAAAAAATCCGTCAGGATCAGAAGAAGTTGATGAAGGAAGCTATCATCAAGGAAATCCGTAAGGATGATTCTAAATTGGCGAAGAGCGGACCTAAGGACAGTGCGGAAGCGGCTGCTAACAAGAAGAAACGTAACCGTATCAATAAAGAGAAGGTGGACGTTAACAATGTTGCAACTTCCAACTTTGCTGCTCCAAGACCTAATGTACAGGGTAAAGGCGGCAATAGTAACGGTCAGGGTGGCCAGGCCAACGGACAGGGAAATAACAACAGAAGAAATAACAACAATAAAGATCGCTTCAAGAAACCGGTTATCAAACAGGAAGTGAGCGAGGAAGACGTAGCAAAACAGGTAAAAGAAACCCTTGCACGTCTGACAACCAAAGGTAAGAATAAAACGTCCAAATACCGTAAAGAGAAACGTGAAATGGCTTCCAACCGTATGCAGGAACTGGAAGATCAGGAAATGGCAGACAGCAAGGTATTGAAGTTGACCGAGTTCGTTACGGCTAACGAATTGGCAACGATGATGGATGTTTCTGTTAACCAGGTTATCGCTACTTGTATGAGTATTGGTATCATGGTTTCCATCAACCAGCGTTTGGATGCTGAAACCATCAATCTGGTGGCTGAAGAATTCGGATTCAAGACTGAATATGTAAGTGCGGAAGTGGCACAAGCTATCGTTGAAGAAGAAGATGCTCCGGAAGATTTGCAACCGCGCGCTCCGATTGTAACGGTGATGGGACACGTTGACCACGGTAAGACTTCTTTGCTTGACTATATCCGTAAGGCGAATGTAATTGCCGGTGAGGCCGGAGGTATTACCCAGCATATCGGTGCTTATAACGTGCAATTGGAAGACGGTCGTCGTATTACATTCCTCGATACTCCGGGTCACGAAGCGTTTACCGCTATGCGTGCACGTGGTGCCAAAGTAACGGATATTGCTATCATTATTGTGGCTGCCGATGATAACGTGATGCCACAGACGAAAGAAGCGATCAATCACGCGATGGCTGCCGGTGTACCTATTGTATTTGCAATCAATAAGGTAGATAAACCGACTGCAAATCCGGATAAGATTAAAGAAGAACTGGCTGCAATGAATTACCTTGTTGAAGAATGGGGTGGTAAATATCAGTCACAAGATATCTCTGCCAAGAAAGGTATGGGTGTGGAAGACTTGCTGGAAAAAGTATTGCTCGAAGCGGAAATGCTCGACCTGAAGGCAAATCCGAACCGTAATGCTACGGGTTCCATCATCGAATCTTCACTGGATAAGGGACGCGGATATGTAGCTACTGTATTGGTATCTAACGGTACTTTGGAAGTAGGAGACATCGTATTGGCGGGAACCAGCTACGGACGTGTGAAGGCTATGTTCAACGAACGTAACCAACGCGTCAAGGAAGCAGGACCTTCCGAACCGGCATTGATTCTGGGATTGAATGGTGCTCCTGCCGCAGGTGACACATTCCATGTAGTCGAAAGCGATCAGGAAGCTCGTGAGATCACTAATAAACGTGAGCAGCTGGCTCGTGAACAAGGTTTGCGTACGCAGAAGATCCTTACATTGGATGAATTGGGTCGTCGTATTGCTTTGGGTAACTTCCAGGAATTGAACATCATCGTTAAGGGTGACGTGGATGGTTCTGTGGAAGCGTTGAGCGATTCGTTGATTAAGTTGTCTACGGAACAAATTCAGGTAAATGTTATCCATAAGGGTGTGGGAGCAATTTCTGAATCTGATGTTTCTCTGGCTGCTGCTTCGGATGCGATTATTGTCGGATTCCAGGTACGTCCTTCGGGTGCTGCCGGTAAGATGGCCGACCAAGAGGGTGTTGACATCCGTAAGTATTCTGTCATCTACGATGCAATCGAAGAGGTAAAGGCTGCTATGGAAGGTATGTTGGCTCCGGAAGTAAAGGAACAGATTACTGCAACCATCGAAATCCGCGAAGTATTCAATATTACGAAAGTCGGTCTTGTAGCCGGAGCAATGGTGAAGACCGGAAAGGTGAAACGCAGCGACAAGGCTCGTTTGATCCGCGATGGTATCGTAATCTTTACCGGAAACATCAACGCATTGAAACGCTTCAAGGACGATGTGAAGGAAGTAGGTACAAACTTCGAGTGTGGTATCAGTCTGGTGAACTGCAACGACATGAAGGTAGGCGATATGATCGAGACATTCGAAGAAATAGAAGTGAAACAGACGCTGTAAATATAGTAAGGTTATAAGTGTATTATAATGTTATAATATAGCAGAGGTCATGATTGATAAAGAGGTGGTAATGTGGTACTGTTTGCAGAACACCACCTTACCACCTTATTTTTTATCATTCGGCACCTTCTCATTATAATCAGCTTATATACGACTTATTGGTTTATAGCTTATAACATAATAAACGTGGCAACGATTGATATAATTATCCTTATTGTAATAGGCGCCGGAGCGATTGTAGGTTTTGTAAAAGGCTTCATTCGTCAGTTGGCTTCTATTTTGGGGTTAATAGTCGGTCTGTTGGCAGCGAAAGCTCTGTATGCTTCTTTGGCGGAAAAGCTTTGCCCGACAGTGACGGATTCAATGACAGTTGCGCAAGTGTTGGCTTTTATCATGATCTGGATTGCCGTACCATTGATCTTTGTATTGATTGCCTCGCTATTGACAAAAGCAATGCAGGCTATTTCGTTGAACTGGTTGAATCGCTGGTTAGGAAGTGGGCTGGGAGCACTTAAGTTTCTGTTGTTAACGAGTGTAGTGATTGGTGCGATAGAGTTTGTGGACAGCGATAATAAGTTAATTAGTGCAACAAAAAAGGAAGAATCTTTGTTATATTATCCGATGGAAACGTTTGCGGGGATCTTTTTCCCTGCTGCGAAGAATATGACGCAACAATATATATTAGAGAATAAAGATAAAGATGCAACAAGAACCCAATAAAATGAAACCCAATCAGAAAGACGAACTTGAAAAGAAGACTGATAATGAGTTTGTCCGGAAATTTGCGGAGGAGAAATATAAATACGGTTTCACCACAGAGGTGCATACGGACATCATTGAGCGTGGACTTAATGAAGATGTCATTCGTCTGATTTCATCGAAAAAGGACGAACCGGAGTGGTTGCTGGAGTTTCGACTGAAAGCGTATCGCCATTGGCTGACGCTGGAAATGCCTACCTGGGCACATCTCCGTATCCCTGAAATTGATTATCAGGCGATTTCTTATTATGCCGATCCGACAAAGAAGAAAGAAGGACCGAAGAGCATGGAGGAAGTCGATCCTGAACTGATAAAGACGTTTAATAAACTGGGAATTCCTTTGGAAGAGCAAATGGCTCTTAGTGGAATGGCAGTGGATGCCGTTATGGACTCTGTTTCCGTAAAGACTACCTTCAAGGAAACGCTGATGGAGAAAGGAATTATATTCTGCTCGTTCAGTGAAGCCGTGCGGGAGCATCCGGATTTGGTGAAGAAATATATGGGCTCGGTAGTAGGTTATCGGGACAATTTCTTTGCAGCGTTGAATTCCGCAGTGTTCTCTGACGGCTCTTTCGTGTATATTCCGAAAGGAATACGTTGCCCGATGGAGCTTTCCACTTATTTCCGTATCAATGCCCGTAACACGGGACAGTTTGAGCGTACGCTGATTGTAGCGGATGATGATTCGTATGTCTCTTATCTGGAAGGATGTACGGCTCCGATGCGGGATGAGAATCAGCTGCATGCCGCTATCGTTGAGATCATTGTGCACGACCGTGCAGAAGTAAAATACAGTACCGTTCAGAACTGGTATCCGGGAGATGCAGAAGGCAAGGGCGGTGTATACAACTTTGTGACTAAACGCGGTAACTGTAAAGGAGTGGACAGTAAATTATCTTGGACACAAGTGGAAACCGGTTCGGCAATCATCTGGAAATATCCTTCCTGTATCCTGATGGGCGATAACTCGACCGCTGAATTCTATTCCGTAGCTGTAACGAACAACTATCAGCAGGCAGATACCGGAACGAAGATGATTCATCTGGGTAAGAACACTCGTAGTACGATTGTAAGTAAAGGCATTTCTGCCGGACATAGTGAGAACTCCTATCGTGGGTTGGTACGCGTGGCCGAGAAAGCGGATAATGCCCGTAATTATAGCCAGTGTGACTCTCTGTTGCTGGGAGATAAGTGTGGTGCACATACCTTCCCGTATATGGATATTCACAATGAGACGGCAGTGGTAGAACATGAAGCTACGACAAGCAAGATTAGTGAAGACCAGATATTTTATTGCAACCAGCGCGGTATTCCGACAGAAGATGCTATCGGACTTATTGTGAACGGATATGCAAAGGAAGTGTTGAATAAACTTCCGATGGAGTTTGCGGTAGAAGCACAGAAGCTGCTTACCATCTCATTGGAAGGAAGCGTGGGGTGATGTTGACTTTTTAATAGTAAATCGTAAAATCGTAAATATATCATGTTAGAAATAAAAGACCTGCATGCCAGCATTAATGGCAAAGAGATATTGAAAGGTATTAACCTGACGGTGAATCCCGGTGAGGTGCACGCTATTATGGGACCGAATGGTTCCGGTAAAAGTACGCTTTCCTCCGTATTGGTGGGTAATCCGGCTTTTGAGGTAACAAAAGGTTCGGTCACTTTTTATGGAAAGGATCTGTTGGAGTTGAGCCCCGAAGATCGTAGCCATGAAGGAATCTTCCTTAGTTTCCAGTATCCGGTGGAAATCCCGGGTGTGAGCATGGTGAACTTTATGCGTGCTGCTGTGAATGAGCAACGTAAATATAAAGGTCTGCCTGCACTGACAGCCAGTGAGTTTCTGAAACTGATGCGTGAGAAACGTGCGGTGGTAGAGTTGGATAATAAACTGGCTAACCGTTCGGTGAATGAAGGCTTTTCCGGTGGTGAGAAGAAACGGAACGAGATTTTCCAGATGGCTATGCTGGAACCGCGTTTGAGCATCCTCGACGAGACAGACTCCGGTTTGGATATTGATGCGCTCCGTATTGTTGCGGAAGGGGTGAACAAGTTGAAAACTCCTGAAACAAGTACAATCGTTATTACCCACTACCAACGTTTGCTCGATTATATCAAGCCTGATATTGTGCATGTCCTTTATAAAGGTCGTATCGTAAAAACTGCCGGACCGGAACTTGCTCTGGAACTGGAAGAAAAAGGATACGATTGGATCAAGAAAGAAGTAGGAGAATGACAAATATAAAACGATGATGGTTGAACAACAATATATAGAACTTTTCTCACAGACGGAAGCGATGATCTGTAAGCATAGTGCCGAAGTGCTGAATGCGCCTCGTGCGTCAGCATTTGCCGATTTTGAGCGACTCGGATTTCCGACCCGTAAGATGGAGAAGTACAAATATACGGATGTGAGCAAGTACTTTGAACCGGATTTCGGTTTGAACTTGAATCGTTTGGCTATTCCGGTCAATCCGTATGAAGTGTTTAAGTGTGATGTGCCGAATATGAGTACCTCCTTGTATTTTGTGGTAAATGACACATTTTATAATAGAGCGCTTCCCACAGGAAATCTGCCGGAAGGTGTGATTTTCGGTAGTCTGAAAGAAGTGGCCGAGCAACACCCGGAATTGGTGAAGAAATATTACGGTCAACTGGCAGATACCTCCAAAGATGGTGTGACTGCTTTTAATACCGCTTTTGCACAAGATGGCGTTGTCTTTTATGTGCCGAAGAATGTGGTGGTGGAAAAAACAATCCAGTTGGTAAATATCCTGCGTGCAGATGTTAACTTTATGGTGAACCGTCGCGTACTGATTATCCTGGAGGATGGCGCGCAAGCCCGTTTGCTGATTTGTGACCATGCAATGGATAATGTGAACTTCCTGGCGACACAAGTTATTGAAGTATTTGCCGGTGAGAATGCGGTATTCGATATGTATGAACTGGAAGAAACACATACAAGCACAGTTCGTATCAGTAACCTGTATGTAAAGCAAGAGGCCAACAGTAATGTATTGCTCAACGGAATGACTTTGCATAATGGTACTACCCGCAACACAACCGAAGTGTTGCTGGCAGGAGAAGGAGCCGAAATAAACCTTTGTGGTATGGCGATTGCCGATAAAAACCAGCACGTAGACAATCATACAAGTATTGACCATGCCGTACCGAACTGTACCAGCAATGAGCTGTTCAAGTATGTGCTCGACGACCAGTCGGTAGGTGCGTTTGCCGGATTGGTACTCGTGCGTCCCGATGCACAACATACGAATTCCCAACAGACTAACCGGAATCTTTGTGCTACGCGTGATGCAAGAATGTATACACAACCTCAATTGGAGATTTATGCGGATGATGTGAAATGTTCGCATGGAGCAACAGTAGGCCAGTTGGATGAAGGCGCATTATTCTACATGCGTTCGCGCGGTATTGCAGAGAAAGAAGCCCGTCTGCTGTTGATGTTCGCATTTGTCAACGAAGTGATCGATACCATTCGTTTGGAAGCGCTGAAAGATCGTTTGCATCTATTGGTAGAGAAACGTTTCCGTGGCGAGTTGAATAGATGTCAGGGTTGTGCCATTTGTAAGTAACCACTAAAAAATAATGAACGTGGATATTCAAAAGATACGTGAAGATTTTCCGATATTGAGCCGTACGGTTTACGGTAAACCTTTGGTTTATTTCGACAACGGTGCGACAACACAGAAACCCCGTCTGGTGGTTGATGCGTTGGTGGATGAATATTATTCCGTCAATGCCAATGTGCATCGCGGCGTACATTATCTTTCCCAGCAAGCTACGGAACTGCATGAAGCTTCCCGTGAAACGGTACGTGAGTTTATCAATGCCCATAGCACGAATGAAGTTGTCTTTACACGCGGAACAACAGAAAGTATCAACCTGCTTGTTTCCAGCTTCGGCGACGAGTTTATGGAAGAAGGGGATGAAGTGATTGTTTCCGTGATGGAACATCATAGCAACATCGTTCCCTGGCAACTGTTGGCTGCCCGTAAAGGAATTGCCATAAAAGTCATCCCGATGAATGATAAAGGCGAACTTCTGCTGGATGAATATGAAAAACTATTTTCCGAACGTACGAAAATAGTCAGCGTAGTTCATGTATCGAATGTACTGGGTACAGTGAATCCGGTGAAGGAGATGATCGCAACAGCTCATGCGCATGGTGTGCCTTGCTTGATAGATGCTGCACAGTCTATTCCTCACATGAAAGTAGATGTACAGGAGTTGGATGCCGATTTTCTGGTATTCTCCGCCCATAAGATATATGGCCCAACAGGTGTCGGAGTGCTTTACGGAAAAGAAGAATGGTTAGATCGCCTTCCACCTTATCAGGGAGGAGGAGAGATGATTCAGCATGTCTCTTTCGAGAAGACCACTTTTAATGAACTTCCTTTCAAGTTTGAAGCCGGTACGCCCGACTATATCGGAACTACCGGACTGGCAAAAGCCCTTGATTATGTGAACGGACATGGCATTGAACAGATAGCCGCCCATGAGCATGAACTGACAACTTACGCTTTGCAACGTCTGAAAGAAATCCCCCATATACGTATATTCGGTGAAGCAGCCGAACGGGGAGCGGTCATTTCTTTCCTGGTGGGAGATATCCATCATTTCGACCTCGGCACGTTGCTGGATCGTCTAGGTATTGCCGTGAGAACAGGGCATCATTGTGCACAACCTCTCATGCAACGTCTTGGCATAGAAGGAACTGTACGTGCTTCGTTTGCCATGTACAATACCAAATCGGAAATAGACACTTTGGTGGCAGGAATTGAACGTGTCAGCAAGATGTTTTAAAGATATGAGCTGCTATTCCTGTGGAGTAGCGGCTTTTTTATTCTTTAACTAAAAAAAGAGGGCCTCGAGTGCAGTGATTTGAGCTTTCGTGCGTCTAATAGGTAAAGAAACAAAATGTTCATTGAATATCAGGAGGGTCGTGAGACCATGCTTATATTATATAAATTCTCTCTCTTTAACATTAATGCAGCTATATCGTAAAAAGTTACGGTGTAGCTGCAACTTTTTTAGAGACTTCCTCCGTCTAATAGAATAGTTGTAACCATTGAAACAGCTGTTGCGATTGAAGATGAATTGAATATTATTGTATGTAAAAAGAAAGGGGAAACGCTGATAACAGCGAATCCCCCTTTTTTATCGATTATTTCCTTCCTTTTTATTCAGCAGTCAGCTCAATTACGCGGCTGAAAGCCTGATTTGTTGTGAAAGCATTGATTCCCACTTTCATCAGATAATCTCCTGAATAAGTTTTCTCATTGGCAGCCAGATTCGATTTGGAATTCGGCATCAGGTTGATTTCTTTCACCTTATACATTTTCTTCGCATCCAGTCCCTGAAGTTTTACCGGGAGCAGTTTCTCACCGAAACGTGGGTGGATATCGTAGGTATAAAGCACAGCTTTGTTCTTATCCGGTGAGGCATACATGAGAGACATGTGATTGCCATCGTAGGGAGAAACCAATCTGTATTGATCGCCGTCCAGAATCACTTTTTTCAGACGCGTCCAGTTGGCAACTGCATTCTGGCAGTAAGTCTGTTCGTCTGCATTCAGTTCCTTCAGTCCAAAGTCAAAGCCCAGTTTGCACATACTTGCCACATCCGTACGGAACTTCACGCTTGTGTTCTTGTTCCAGCTGGTTACGTGTGCACACATGGCTTTTGCCGGGAAGATTTGTGAGAATCCCCACTGGATAAACAGACGTTCTATCGGGTCTGTGTTGTCGCTGCACCAGAATTCTGTGTAATATTTCAGAGCTTCGTAGTCGCAACGGGCGCCACCGCCGGAGCAGAGCATCATTGGCACGTTTGGATATTTGTCTTTGATACGTTTCAATACATTGTATATACCACGTACATGGTCGATATAAAGCTGTCCCTGTTTATTTTTTAAATATGGAGAATAAACATTTGTAATTGGAGAGTTACAGTCCCATTTAAAGAAAGCCACTTCCGGATTCTCTGTCAGGATCTTATCCACTACACCATATACAAAGTCCTGTACTTTCGGATTGCTAAGATCGAGTACCAGCTGATTACGGTAATAATATGTTTCGCGGTTAGGCAGTTGGATAGCCCAGTCGGGATGTTTTTCGAACAACTCACTTTTAGGGTTAACCATTTCCGGTTCAATCCAGATACCAAATTTCACTCCGGCTTCTTTGGCAGACTGTACAAGGGCAGGAATACCGCCCGGCAGTTTGGATCTTATCACTTCCCAGTCACCCAGTCCGGCATTGTCACTGTTGCGTGGGTGCTTGTTGCCAAACCAGCCGTCATCCAGCAGGAACATATCTACACCAAGATGTTTAGCTTCCTTCATCAGTTCGGCAAGCAGTTCCTCATTGAATTTGAAGTAAGTATTTTCCCAGTTGTTTAATAAAGTCATACGGTCGCCTTGTCCGTCTTTCAGCTGATAGTTGCGTGCCCATGCGTGAAGGTTGCGGCTGGCTTTGCCCGTACCGTTGTTGCTGAAAGTAAAGATGAATTCAGGAGTTGTAAACACTTCATTCGGCTTCAGTTCATAATCAGATGCATAAGGATTGATGGCGGGGATTACACGGAGGTTACCTACGTTGTCCACTTCGAAAGTGAACTGGAAGTTTCCTGTCCATCCGATAGTACCTAGCATGGCACGTCCCTGCGCTTCCTGTGCCGGTTGTTCAAAACCAAGCTCAAAGAACGGGTGGGTGTGCATGGCAGCACGGCTTCCCAGTTTGGTGTCGATCACCTTTTTACCGAACAACAGAGGTTGTGTGCTCATTTGTGCTTCTTTTGCCCAATCGCTACTGAATTCTGTCAGGTAATATTCGTTTCCGGAGAAATAAAGCATGGTGGAAGCATAACGCCATAAGGTCACAGGCTTCTTTTCAGCATGTTTGATTTCGCTCCACGTCTTGATGACGTTTTCTTTCGGATAAGCGATGTAATGTAGTGTGACTTCTACCGGATACTGATTATCTTTTAGTTGAATGATCGTTTCCGTTCCGCCCGCCACTGCCTTCTGCTCGGAGGATATATAGCGGAGAATCGTACTTGGGTTTCCATCATTGTGCGTGATAGCTACAGCCGGTTCAAAATAATCTTCGGCGCCGGAGCCCGGATATACTTCCCATCCTCGGGTGGATACGCTACCGTCACTTCCTCCTTTTACGTAAGGAGAAAAGTTGTTGATGTCTTTCTCGTTCAGTAACTTATCGCCCAGATAAGCCTGATAGAGTCGTCCGTTAGGAGCTACTTGGAGAATTAAGTCTGTGTTGTCCGTTGCGATGCGGATAACGTTCTTTTCCTGGGCGTCCACTTGCGCCAGGGTAAACAATGCCATAAGTAATACGAGAAGTTTCTTCATGGTTTTTTAATAATTAATTAGGTATTAGTTAGTTTGTGGGCATAGAATGCCGCAAAGATAATTATAATTCGTCAGGAATGAACTAGAATTTAATGCTTGCGCTAAATTCTACGGTAAATGGGCGTAAATAATTTCCACTCATATAGTTGCCGGCATACTGGGCAGCTTCTTCTTTGGTAATCAGTTCCGAACCGTTGATGGTTCCGCTGGCCCCCTTCTGATTCAGGAAGTTGATGACTGTTGCCCCTAAAGAAAGATGCTTGTTTACATTCCAGTTGATCCCCCCGAAAGTTTCCCAGCGACCGTTGAAATAGAGGGCTTCCTGGAGATTGGCGTAAGTCTTGCCGAAATAGCGGAAACTAAGCCAAAGGCGTAAGTCCTTCGTGATATTATAGCTTGGGTCGAGTTCGACAAGAATCTGCGGAATCTCTTTTACAATCATCCCATTGGCGTTGACAGACATTTCCGAACCATCGTTGAATGTGACGCTTGCGTTATAGTTCTTGTAAACAGGTTTCTGATACGTGAACAGAGCGTGCAGGTGAAAACCTTTGAACGGGTCGATTTCGGCAGATGTGGTCCATCCCAGTGTTTTGATATTATAAATAAGCAATACGGTCTTTCCTTCTTCCGTTCCCGGTTTCGTCAGGTTTTGCTGGTCAATATTATTAGATTTAGAGATATAGGTAACCATAGAGGTGAGGTTGATCCACTTGTTCTTGTAGAACAAACCGCCACGGATTAACGGTATGGTGACACGTTTGTATTGCTCTTCCGTAGGACCTGTTCCGGCATATTCGTTGATACGTGGGAAGCGGGTGGCTACTGTTCCGTCGGCAGTCAGGCCGAATTGCCCGGTTACGTTGTAAGTGGCGCGGAGCGTGGCGGCATAGTTCAGTTTATCCTTTACCACTTTGGCGGGATGAATGCTGCGTTGTGTGGCAATGATATTTCCTGTTTCTTCCTCTTTGCTATAAGTGGTAAAGTCGCCGATGCGGAAACCCGGGAAACGGGAAGCGGATATTTGATCGGCACTCATCCGGTAATATTCCAGGCGTCCGCCATAATAGATATTGAATTGGGGAGTTACTTGCCAGTTGTCTGTAAAGTAAAGGGCGAGTTTGTTCTCATATCCCTTTGTATATTCGGGACTAAGTTCGTTGTACCCGTATGTCTGTACGCGCTGACCGGTCAGAGTAGGGTCCAGGGAACTTGTAGTTGTGGAAGTCAGCAACTGTGGATAGTTCTGTACGGTGGCCATCCATTGCAGAGAAGAGGAATAATAATCAAGATGGTAATACCATTCGTTCACTCCCAGACGCAGATCATGGTTGCCAAAGGTCTTGTTTAGCTCGGAAGTGATTAGGAAGTTTTTCACTTTGCCTACGTGCAACCAGGTGCGGCGACCTTCTGCCAGTCCCTCATACGGATCACCGTTTGATAGCGTAAAACCATCGTTGGCGGTTACTTCGCTGATGGTGCTGCCTCCGAAGTCGACATAGTTGGCACGTGGAGCATCCATATATTTCAGATTGAATTTCCATAGCAGATCGTTCCTGAAACGATAATCGGAGATCAATGCAATCTCATTGGCACGGTTTTCAGAACCATCGCCCAAATTCCATGTTTTCATCTTTCCGTCTCTTACGTCCATGTATGGAAAAGAACCGTTCTGCGGAACATAAGAATTTGTTCCCAGTTTGAAACCGTCTATCTCTTTAACCGAGCCGTCGCCGACATAGATAAAAGGAGCTGCATTGGCATAGCTGGCCGGATTTTCACTGCGGGAGTGTTTGTAGAGCAAAGATATTTTGCCGCGTCCGTTGTTGAAGAGACGGGTCAGGCCGGCATGATAAATCTCTGTGCGGTCTGCATAGTTCGTAAATTCCAGGTCGAAACTTCCCGGGTCGAAGTTCTGGTAAATGCTTGCCGTGTAAAGCCATTGGTCATTGATGGCTCCTGAAACATTGAAGTCGAAGTTCTGCATACCGAAATGATTGGTGCGGTAGTTTAACATACCTTGGAAATCCTTTTGTCCCAGTTTGCTGAATGAGTTGACGGAGTAAGCAATATTACCGGTCGTGATGGCCGATTCGGAAGGAGATAAAAGTCCTACTTCTCCCAGGCTGCTGTCGCTACGCCAATGAGCGGCAAGTTTGTGAACGGTAGAGGAATATACGGCAGGAAGTCCATTCTCATAGACATTAACGTCCTCGCTGGGAAGGCCGATTTGAATTTCGCGGGGTTTGTTGGCGTCAGAAGCATTCAGCATCACATTGCGTTCGCCTTCTTCTGATTCTTTTTTAGTAGAGTTGGCAGGAATCGTATCCTGCTTCATTTCGGTTCGGTTCGTCTTTTTCTTGTTCACCTGAATGTTCGCTGCATTCCCGTTGGAAGGAATCAGTTGCAACAGGGTTGCTAGAGTAAGGCAACTAAAGGTTACTTTTTTCATCACTTGTATTCATTTAAAGATTTGGAAGTTCACATCGGTTGTGTCATTTTGACGAAGGCAAAGATAGGAGGAGGAGAAACAAGTGGCTATACTCTTTTTTGTCAAGATGTGCAAGAGATGTTTCAAGTGTGCGATAGCCCTTTGCAGTGCGACATTTATTGCCATCCGTGCAACAAATGTTTCATCCTTTCTATGCATTTAGCGTAAAAAAAACTATATTTGTCGCTATCTAATATCTGTGTATGAAAAGGAAATTGCTGCTTTTTCTCCTTTCTATTTGTTTTTTCCTTCCGGATTTTGCCGCGACGGGACAGTATAACTTTATCCGTGTAGATGGAGGAAGCGGTCTTTCGAACAGTCATGTCAAGTCCATTATTCAAGATAGTTACGGTTTTATCTGGCTGGGTACGCGCAACGGTCTTAATCGTTATGACGGCGTGTCGATGAAGCTTTATAACTGCTATGACGAAACTTTGCAGCATGGCAATCAGGTCATATCCGCTCTTTTTGAGGATAATCACCGTCAATTATGGGTAGGTACGGATGATGGTGTTTATATTCAGGAGCTTGCTACCGGGAAGTTTTCGTTCTTTGATGCCCGCACAGAGAACGGAGAACAAATCAGATACAACTGGATTGAAGATATTCTGGCAGACCATTCAGGAAATATCTGGGTGAATGCACCGAATCAGGGAGTTTTCCGCTATCAGGTGGAGACGGGTAAACTGTTCCGCTATATTCCCTGTCCCAGTAAGGATAAAAGCAAGGACTTTCCGCAGTCTATCTGCGTAGATAAAGAAGGTACGGTCTGGGTGGGTACGTATGGAGCGGGAATCTACCGTTACAGTCCGGAGCAGGATAAGTTTGTGCCCTATGCAACAGAAGCACTTAAAGGGGATTTCATCTTTACTCTGTGCGATTATGGCGATGAACTGATTGTCGGAGTGCATGAAGAGGAACTGAAACGGTTCAACAAAAAGACCGGAGAAGTGAGTATATTCCCTGCACCCGAAGTACATCGAAAAATTATCCGCTACGCTGTTTGCTTCGGAGACGAGCTGTGGGTGGGTACACAGAATGGCGTTTATGTGATTAATGAGAAACACAACAGTGTGCAACATATTCCTGCCGATGCCGGAGGAAAGTATGGGCTTGGAGATGCTATCGTCGATAAGATTTATCGTGATCGTGAAGGGGGAACCTGGATCTGTACGCAATTTGGAGGAGCCAGCTATCTGCCTGTACGTACGCTCGATTTTTCGGTTTATCTTCCGGGAGCGCCCGGTACAGTCAGCGGACGACGCATCAGTGAATTGGCGGAAGGAAAAGACGGAGTGGTGTGGGTTAGTACACAGGATGGCGGTGTTTGCTACTGGAATCCGGGAACACAGACTTTCACTAAAATTCCCCAGTCGCCTGACCGTCAGAATGTATTAAGCCTGTTCGCTTCGGATGATTTGGTTGGCGCAGGTTACTTTAAAGGGGGCATCGACCTGATTGTTCTTCAAGATCAGGTTCAGACGTTCTATCCCGCACAACTTGGTATCAGTGAAGGTTCCGTGTTTGCCCTTTACCGCGATCGTGGGGGAGCAATCTGGTTGGGTGATGGCTGGAACATCTTCCGTTCGGCCGACAAAGGACAGACTTTTGAGAAAATGGAGCAATTCGGGTATGCTTATATGCGTGATATTCTCGAAGATAAATCCGGCAATATATGGGTGGCAACGATGGGCAGTGGAATATTCCGGTATCATCCGCAGACAGATCAGATGGTCAGCTATAAATGTATACCGGGGGACAGCACTTCTATCGGAACGAATGAAGTGACAGGTATTTCGGAGGATAGTAAAGGCTTTATCTGGTTTTCTACAGACCGGGGCGGATTGTTGCGTTTTAACCCCGAAACCGGAAGATTCCGGACATACACCAAAGCGGACGGGCTTCCGGACAACGTAACATATAAAGTCGTGGAAGACCGGCAACATCGTATCTGGTTCGGAACAGACCGTGGGCTGGTTTGTCTTCATCCGGAAACAGACAGCCTGCAAGTCTTCAACCGAAATGACGGGTTACCTGATAACCAGTTTAACTATAAATCGGCCTTGGCTGCCTCTGATGGTACTATTTGGATGGGAACTATCAATGGGCTGGTTTCTTTTAATCCGCAAATTGTTCACCCGAATACTTTTGTGCCTCCAGTCTATATCACCGAAATGTACGTGCAGGGACGTGAAACTCCTTTCACGGCGGATGGTGTGCAACTGCCTTACCGTTCTAACGTCAGCTTTGATTTTGTAGCTTTAAGTTATACCTCACCGGGTGCAAATCGCTATGCCTACAAAATGGAAGGGATAGATAATGACTGGAATTATACATCTGATGTGCATACAGCGTCTTATGCCCAGCTCCCGCCGGGAGACTACCTGTTCCGTGTGCGGGGCAGTAATAATAATGGTGTCTGGAATCAGGAAGAAGCTACTTTATCAGTGCGTATTCTTCCACCTTGGTGGCGTACAGTGTGGGCTTACCTTATCTATATCATTGTAGTGTCCGGCAGCTTTGTCTTGACTCTTCGCACCTATCGCCGCCGGGAAGTACAAAAGATCCGTGAGCAGCAATTATTGGCAGAACTGGCGCGTGAGCGTGAATCCCATCGTACGCATGAGATGTTTATTAATCAGATCACTTACGGAGCTTGTACTCCGCAAGGGGGTGCGATGTCACGGGCTGATGAACAACTGATGTCCCAACTGATAGCCAAAGTGCGTGAGAATCTTTCCGACGCCAATTATAATGTGGAAGCATTGGCTGCAGCCATGAATATGTCCCGCTCCAGCCTGCATCGTAAGATTAAGGCGCTGACCGATCTTTCTTCACTCGACTTTATCCGTATCATCCGATTAAAACGTGCGGCAGAACTATTGCAGGAGGGAGAATTGCGCATCAACGAAATCTCTGACAGAGTAGGTTTCCAGTCGCCTTCTTACTTCGCAAAGATATTTCAGAAGCAATTCGGAGTTACTCCTACAGAGTTTGCCCAACAAAATAAGCAGAGAATGGCAGAGGATTAGTAACTATGGGCTATTATTCGTTATTTTATCATGAGGTGGTGAACAGGTTTTAGCTCCTTTCCGGTACTGGAATGAACTAATCTTAGTTCTTCTAAGATTTAATTGGTAATATGCGATGATTTAATATTCATCATATATAGATTTATTCGTCTGACAGCTGTTTCTTTTTCGTCTGACAATTGTCAGACGAAAAAGAAACAGCTGTCAGACGAATAAATTCATGTATCATTAGCCATAACCCCATTAGGTATCAAAAATAAATCTGCACAAGCTCGAAATTAGTTCATTTCCGTATAGAAATGAGGGAATGAAGTAAATAACTACAGTGTGCCCATTTTGTTTAAAGAGATTAAAAGATAGAATAATTCAGCTTTATAAATTCTTTCTTTTTTACTTGCTTATTTCATTTGATTTCCATACTTTTAGCCTCCGTAAACCCTTTAAAAATTGATCCTATGGACAACATTCTTTTCTGGCTGGTTCCAGTCGCTTCCGTGTTAGCCCTCTGCTTTGCTTATTACTTTCATAAGCAAATGATGAAAGAGAGCGAAGGTACACCCCAAATGATAAAGATAGCTGCTGCTGTGCGCAAAGGAGCTATGTCTTATCTGAAACAGCAATACAAAATAGTAGGTTGGGTATTCTTGGGATTGGTTATTTTGTTTTCAATTATGGCCTATGGCTTTCATGTACAGAACGCATGGGTTCCCATTGCTTTTCTTACAGGCGGATTTTTCTCCGGGCTTTCCGGATTTTTAGGGATGAAGACGGCGACTTATGCGTCGGCTCGTACCGCTAATGCCGCCCGTAATTCTCTGAATGCAGGGTTGAGGATTGCTTTCCGAAGCGGCGCGGTGATGGGATTAGTTGTAGTTGGCCTGGGATTGCTCGATATATCTTTCTGGTATCTGTTGTTGAATGCAGTGATTCCTGCTGATGCGCTGACACCTACTCATAAACTCTGTGTGATTACTACTACCATGCTGACTTTCGGTATGGGTGCTTCTACGCAAGCACTCTTTGCCCGTGTAGGTGGTGGTATCTATACGAAGGCAGCCGATGTTGGAGCCGACTTGGTAGGTAAAGTAGAAGCCGGAATTCCGGAAGATGACCCTCGTAATCCTGCTACTATTGCTGATAATGTAGGTGACAATGTAGGTGACGTGGCCGGTATGGGAGCCGATTTATATGAATCTTACTGTGGCTCGATTCTGGCAACAGCTGCACTGGGTGCTGCTGCTTTTATCCATTCGGCAGATACAGTGATGCAATTCAAGGCAGTTATTGCTCCGATGTTGATTGCAGCTGTTGGCATTATCCTTTCTATTATAGGGATATTCGCTGTCCGTACTAAAGAGAATGCGACCATGAAAGACTTGCTCGGTTCATTGGCTTTCGGTACGAACCTTAGTTCCGTGCTTATTGTTGCAGCTACATTCTTAATCCTGTGGCTCTTGCAACTAGATAACTGGATTTGGATTTCTTGTGCCGTAGTAGTCGGACTGGTAGTAGGTATTATCATCGGACGTTCTACGGAATATTATACTTCTCAATCTTATCGTCCTACCCAGAAACTAAGTGAAAGCGGTAAGACTGGTCCTGCTACCGTCATTATTTCCGGTATTGGTTTGGGTATGCTTTCTACAGCTATTCCTGTAGTTGCAGTAGTGATTGGTATCATTGCCTCCTATCTGTTGGCTTCCGCAGGTGATTTCGGTAATGTAGGCATGGGATTGTATGGCATCGGTATTGCAGCTGTTGGTATGCTTTCTACCTTAGGTATCACATTGGCAACGGATGCATACGGTCCGATTGCGGATAATGCGGGAGGTAATGCGGAAATGTCCGGTCTGGGTGCTGAAGTTCGCAAACGTACTGATGCGCTCGATTCATTGGGTAACACAACTGCCGCCACGGGAAAAGGTTTTGCAATCGGTTCCGCTGCGCTGACAGGTCTGGCTTTGCTGGCTTCTTATATTGAAGAAATCCGAATCGGTCTGACACGTCTTGGTAATGTAGATCTGACTTTTGCAGATGGAAGTTCTATCAACGTAGCAAATGCCACTTTTATCGACTTCATGGATTATTACAAAGTACACTTGATGAATCCAAAAGTACTTTCGGGCATGTTCCTCGGTTCAATGATGGCTTTCCTGTTTTGTGGTTTGACAATGAATGCAGTAGGACGTGCGGCAGGTCACATGGTTGACGAAGTGCGTCGCCAGTTCCGTGACATAAAGGGTATTCTGACTGGAGAAGCCGAGCCGGATTACGAACGTTGTGTTGAAATATCGACAAAGGGTGCGCAGCGTGAGATGGTTATTCCTTCCTTGATTGCTATTATTGCTCCGATTCTTACAGGATTTATCTTTGGCGTTCCCGGCGTACTCGGCCTACTGATTGGTGGTTTGAGCAGTGGTTTCGTATTAGCTATCTTTATGGCTAACGCCGGAGGTGCATGGGATAACGCAAAGAAATATGTGGAAGAAGGTAACTTTGGTGGAAAAGGCGGTGAAGTGCATAAAGCAACCGTAGTAGGAGATACAGTAGGTGATCCGTTTAAAGATACCTCCGGTCCGAGTTTGAATATTTTGATAAAACTTATGAGTATGGTGGCCATTGTGATGGCAGGACTTACTGTGGCCTGGAGTTTATTCTAAAAAAGCAGAAGGGAAAGTAAGAAAAAGGAGACAATACAAGTCTCCTTTTTTAATTTGAATTACCTTTGTATCAAAATAGAAGCGATAAATATGTTATTACCTTATTTGAACGAGAATCTGATTGAAGCCGGATGTGATGAGGCCGGTCGTGGATGTTTGGCGGGAGCGGTTTATGCTGCTGCAGTTATTCTTCCGAAAGATTTTAAAAATGAACTGTTGAATGATTCCAAACAACTGACGGAAAAGCAACGTTATGCATTACGCGAGGTAATAGAGAAAGAAGCGATTGCTTGGGCGGTTGGCATTGTGTCACCGGAAGAAATTGATGAAATAAATATCCTGCGGGCTTCTTTTCTGGCGATGCATCGTGCAGTGGATCAGTTGACCACCCGTCCCCAACATTTACTGATCGATGGTAATCGTTTCACTAAATACCCCGGTGTTCCCCATACTACAGTAGTGAAAGGAGACGGGAAATATCTTTCGATAGCAGCAGCTTCAATTTTAGCCAAAACATATCGAGACGATTATATGAACCGTCTTCACGAAGAATTTCCATATTATGACTGGGACCACAATAAAGGTTATCCAACTAAAAAACATCGTGCCGCCATTGCCGAACGTGGCACTACTCCTTACCATCGCATGACGTTCAATCTGTTGGGAGATGGCCAGTTGACTTTGAGCTTCTAAAGTCGCTTTGTTTCATTTTACACACATTTTCTACATTTTTTTGCAGAATAAGCACGATTTTGTTACGGATAACCGTGAAATTGTTCCGTTTAGGCTAAAAAAGTGTTGCCTAGTGCTTTTATTTGTTATTGAAATGCTATATCTTTGCGAACAATAATAAGAATTAAAAAGTTTAAAATCATGGCAACGAACAAGCTATTATGGTCTTCTAAGCTCATTGGGGTATTTTTTATTATGTTGGTTTGCACTCTTTCTGCAAATGCACAGTTTTTACGTACTTCCTATTTCATGGAAGGTACTCACTATCGTCAACAACTGAATCCGGCTTTAACACCGACTAAAGGTTACTTTAACCTTCCAGTGATCGGTGCTGTTAATGCAACGGTTGGTTCTACTTCGTTAGGCTATCAGGATATCATTGATATTATTGATGATGGCGATGATTTCTACACCAAACCGGATTTCATGAATCGTCTGAAAGATAATAATAAATTGAATGTGAACTTCAGTACAGAAATTCTTTCTGCAGGATGGTATAAAGGAAAAAACTTTTGGTCATTCAATATCGGTCTTCGTACAGATATCGGTGCTAACCTGACAAAGAATATGTTTACCTTCTTGAATGAGATGGAAACAGTTGAAGAAAACTGGAGAAATAGTAACTATGATATTAGTGGTCAGCAATTGAACATTAATGCTTATACTGAAATTGGTTTAGGACTTTCACGTCAGATTAATAGCCGTTTGACAGTTGGTGCTAGAGTGAAAGCTTTATTGGGTATTGGTAACATGGAGTTGAAACTTAATAGAGTTGCAATGAGCGCTAATTTACCTAGTGATCAACAAATAAATCAGTGGTCAAGTGAGAGCTATTGGAATTCTATGACCCCTTCACAGGCAGCACAGGCAGCACAAGAATTAAAGGATAAGTTTAATAACTATCATGCAAACTTGACTGTTGGTGCCGAACTGAAAAGTTCTTTCAAAGGCTTGGAATTGCAAGAAGAAGAGGGTAAAGATTATGTAACTGACTTTGATTTCGATAGCGGTAAATTGGGTATAGCTGGGTACGGTTTTGGTATCGATTTAGGAGCTTCTTATAAAATATTGGATAATCTGACTGTATCTGCTTCTGTTCTTGACTTAGGTTTTATCTCTTGGTCAAAATCAAGTACAAAGATTGCATCTGCTAATCCGGATCCGATTGATATTAAAGGAAGTACCTATGCAAATATGGTTGATCCGAATAATCCGAATACTGTTATGAACGCTGTAAATCAGTTGCAGAATGACGCTCAAGGATATATGGACCGTGTAACAAATGGTGATGTACTTGACTATGACATGTTGCAACTCGAAGTAAGCGATGCTAAAGAATCTCGTAAATCTCGTCTTGCTTCTACCCTAGTATTAGGTGCAGAATATGGATTCTTCAATAACAAATTAGCAGTGGGTGTATTGTCAACCACTCGTTTTGTACAGCCTGATGCTCTTACAGAATTAACATTCTCTGCAAACTACCGCCCG
>OJOU01000230.1_pt1 | contig 24619 bp, 14 predicted proteins | sample 1598291 | NCBI WGS metagenome assembly OJOU01 (sample SAMN03922470, study PRJEB24848) | human gut metagenome | isolation source: stool sample | host: Homo sapiens | place: Germany | collected 2010-11 | reverse complement strand
AACATGCTGTTCCGCGACCCGATCATGTACCGCATCATCCACGCCGAGCATCACCGCACGGGCGACAAATGGTGCATCTACCCGATGTACGACTACGCCCACGGCCAGAGCGACTCGATCGAGCGGATCACCCACTCGATCTGCACCCTGGAATTCGACGTGCACCGTCCGCTGTACGACTGGTTCATCCAGGCGCTCGACATTTTCCCCTCGCACCAGTACGAGTTCGCGCGCCTGAACCTCACCTATACGATGATGTCGAAGCGCAAGCTGTTGAAGCTCGTGCAGGAGGGCGCCGTGATGGGCTGGGACGATCCCCGCATGCCGACGATCTGCGCCCTGCGCCGCAAGGGCTACACGCCCGCCTCGGTGCGCAACTTCGCCGAGATGGTGGGCGTCGCCAAGCGCGACAACGTGATCGACCTCGGGAAGCTGGAATACTGCGTGCGCGAAGACCTGAACCGGGTCGCCCAGCGCCGCATGGCCGTGCTGAATCCGCTGAAGGTGGTCATCACGAACTACGAGGACGACAAAACCGAGCTGTTCACGGCGATCAACAACCCCGAGGACGAAGCCGCCGGCACGCGGCAGGTTCCCTTCTCGAAGGTGATCTGGATCGAGCGCGACGACTTCATGGAGAATCCGCCCAAGAAGTTCTTCCGCCTCTCGCCGGGCGGCGAGGTGCGCCTGCGCTATTCGTACCTCATCAAGTGCGAGGAGGTCGTCAAGGACGAGGGGGGCAACATCACCGAACTGCGCTGCACCTACGACCCGATGTCGGGCGGAGGTTCGTCGAGCGACGGCCGCCGCGTGAAAGGCGTCATCCACTGGGTGTCGGCCGCGGATGCCGTGGAGGCCGAAATCCGGCTGTTCAACCCGCTCTTCACGAAGGAGGACCCCGACGACGTGGACGAAGGGCAGACCTGGGAGGACAACCTCAATCCCAAATCAATGGTCAAAATCACAGGCTACCTCGAGCCGTCGCTGCGCGACATCCCCGTAGGCCAGGCCGTACAGTTCGAGCGCGTGGGCTACTTCTGCCCCGACACCGACTCGACCCCCGGTCATCTGGTGTTCAACCGCACGGTAACGCTCAAGGACTCGTGGGCCAAGATCAACAAATAGAAAGATCCCCCACCGACAAAAAAAGACATCCGGACGATTCCGGATGTCTTTTTTATCATTTACCCTCCTATTTCACCGGATTTTACCTACCTTTGGGATCGGAAACGAAAACCGAATAATCGGATGCAGTTGTTATACGTAATAGGAACAGGGGTGCTGGCGGCGTTTTGCGTCCTCCTGGCCGTCCGTATCTGCTACCAGCGCCGGTACATCCGAACAAGCGACCGGATCAACGACTGCATATTCCGCAACGTAGCCGCCTACCTGCTGCTGATCGACCCCGATTTCAACGTTCTGCAAACCAACTATCGCTCCGCGACGGGAACCGCACCGCAAGCCGTGCCGCCCAAGGTGGGCAACCTGCTGCGCTGCAGGAACGGCGAGGACGCCGGCGTCTGCGGCACGCACGAATTGTGCGCCGACTGTCCCGTCCGCGCGGCCATCACCGGGGTGTTCCGGACGAAGAAAGGCTTCTCGGGACTGGAGGTCCCGATGGTGCTCTACACCTCCGACGACCGCACGGCAACCGTCGACTGCGACGTAAGCGTGGCGGGCAATTTCCTCACCGTCGCAGGACAGCCCCGGGTGGTGCTGACCGTGAGCGACATCTCGGCCCAGAAACGCACCCAGCGCGAACTGGAGAAAGCCCGCGTTCGCGCCGAGGAGTCGGACCGCATGAAATCACGCTTCCTGGCCAACATGAGCCACGAACTGCGCACGCCGCTGAACGCCATCATCGGATTCTCGGAACTGCTCATGGACGACCCCGCCCCGACCGAGAAACAGGAGTACATGCGCATCATCCGCTCCAACGGCGAGGTACTGATGCAGCAACTCAGCGACATCCTCGATCTCTCGAAGATCGAAGCCGGAACCCTCGGCTACGAATATACCGACGTGGAACTCAATGCCGTCATGGAAGAGCTGGAAGGCGGTTTCCGCATGCGGCAGCCCAAGAACAGCCCGGTGCGGATCACCTTCCACAGGAAATATCCCGTCCGCTACATCCGCACGGACCGCAAACGGCTGATTCAGGTGATCGCCAACTTTTTGAGCAACGCCATGAAATTCACCTCCGAAGGCTCCGTCGATTTCGGATTCGAATCCGCGGCGGGGAACTCTACGTCTACGTCGCCGACACGGGAGCCGGCATCCCCGAAGAACACCGGGAACAGCTTTTCCAACGTTTCGTCAAGGCGGGATCGTTCAGGCAGGGCATCGGCATCGGACTGGCGATCTCGAAGTCGATCGTCGAAACGATGGGCGGCCGCATCGGCGTCGAATCCCGACCGGGCAAAGGCTCGACCTTCTGGTTCACGCTTCCCTGCAAGCCGGAGCAATAAGCATCGTTATCCTCTTCGCGGTTTCCAAACCGTCCCGGCCCTGCGCTGCGGAATAAAATACGCCTGTTCCTTCCAGACCCCTCCGACCCACCAGGCATCCCAGCGCGACACCGAGCGAAACGCCCGCAGAGCTGCCTGCAACAGCGGGTCAGCCGGATCGCTGACAACAAGACTTCCCTTTTCCGACAACAGTCGCGCCCGGTCGATCCGAACCACCCGCCCTGTGGAATCGGCTGCAAAGACCACATACAGCGACAGCAGATCGGGCGACTTTCCGACATGAAGGCTGTCGAACGCCGCGGCCACACGCTGCGCATTGTCCGTCGCATCCGCACCTCTTTCATACAGCCGGTTCCGGTAGGCTTTCGTCTCCCTCACGCGCCCCTCGGACACCGCAGCCACCCATTCGCGTTCGAGATTCCGCATAAATCCATCGTGTTGGTAATACACCAGATTCCCCGTGCCATAGCGGATCTCTCCGCTGAACCAGCCGGCCCGGGCGCGTGATCCCGCTGCAAATTCGGGAAACAGCTCCGCTCCGGAAAATACGACGTCGCCGTCCTCGGTGTTCACGCACTCAAGCCACAAGATGCCCTCGTCGTCCAGCCGCCAGACACCGATACACCGACGCCAGCAAGCCGTAGAGCCGGAGGCATCGAGTTCGTCCAGCCGTTTTTCGAGCCGGGCGAGCACGGCGGAATCCGCCGTCGCCAGCGGCAGTGCGAACAACTGCATCGTATCGCACCCGACGACAAGCCGTTCGGCAGCCTGCCCTGTCGCCGACGCGCGAAAAGGCTGCAAAAAACACACGACTGCCGACAGCAGAAGAGCCGCACGTATCATAAGCGAAGGTATTTTTCAGAAAGATACGCAAAAAACGAAGATTGCACAAGTCCCGTTGCGAAAACGACGACATCGGCTCCGCGTCAGCGCATCATGCCGCCGAAGGTCCGCCGGCCGAAAAGGTAGCGCAGCACCACCGAGCCGCGGTAGATGTTTTCCGCGGCGGAACCCTTGCGGTTCGCGCGGATCTCACGCCGTTTGCGGGCCAGCGCCCCGTGCCAGCGGATGAAGTCGCGCCAGGCGCGGAACACGGCGCGGAAGTTGTCCCGGCGGCCCTGCATGAGGTAGGACAGCGCGGCGAGCAGGTCGAGCGCCGGGCGCGCAACGGCCACGCAAAGCCGCTGTGCGGGCGAGGCGCACTTGTAAAGCATGGCGAGATTGTTCCGGTGATTGTAGAAGACCTTGGCCGGAGAATCGGTCTGGAGCGTGCCGCCGCCCAGGTGGTAGACCCTGCTCCGGGGCACGATCCGCACCCGGTAACCCGCCAGCTGCATCCGCCAGCAGAGGTCGATCTCCTCCATGTGGGCGAAGAAATCGCCGTCGAAGCCGCCCAGCGCACGGAACACGTCGGCCCGGCAGCAGAAAGCCGCGCCGCTCACCCAGAACACGTCGCGCTCGTCGTCGTACTGGCCCCGGTCCTTCTCCACGCAGCGCAGGATGCGCCCCCGGCAGAAGGGATAGCCCAGGTAGTCGATGAAACCGCCCGCAGCCCCCGCATACTCGAACTCCGTGCGGTCGGCGCAGGAGATCAGCTTCGGCGCGGCGACCGCCACGTCGGGATTCCGGTCCAGACAGTCGAGAATCGGCGCAAGCCACCCCTCGGGGGTCTCGACATCGGAGTTCAGCAGCAGGTAATAATCGGCCTCGATATACTCCAATGCGCGGTTGTAGCCTCCGGCAAAGCCGTAGTTGCGGTCCATGCGCAGGACCGTGACCGACGGAAACCCGGCGGCGAGCGCCGCGAGAGAGTCGTCCGTCGAACCGTTGTCGGCGACGATGACCTCGACGCCGGCGGGAGCCGCGGCCACGACCGACGGCAGGAAACGACGCAGGTGGTCCGCGCCGTTCCAGTTGAGTATGATGATTTTAGCGACCGGCATGAGTTCGTTTGTGCTTCCAGCGGCGATGCGACCACATCCACAGTTCGGGACACTCGCAGATCATCCGCTCCAACTTACGAACGTAACGCTGCGTGATTTCGTATTCGGCGACCTCCTCTTTGCCGTCATAAATCAGTTCGAAGGACATTTCGTAGCGTCCCCGCCGCAGGCGGCTCATCTTCACGAAGTAGACCGGGAGGTTGCAGCGCAGGGCCAGTTTCTCGCCGCCGTCGAAGAAGATCGTATCCTGATTGAGGAAGCGGAACCAACGGCTGTCGGGCCGCCGCGGGGGATTCTGGTCGGCGATAAGCCCCATCACGAGGTTCTTGCCGGCGATGCCTCCGGTCCGGTTGCGCAGGTAGAAACGCAGGCTCTCCTTCATCGAGACGGTCATCGAATTTTCGTAATTGCGCAGCCGCCGGTAGAGTTCCTCCATCACCTTGCTGCGCAGCGGATGGTAGACGGCGACCAGCATCTGCGACCGCTCGTAAAGCCCCCAGTAGGAGCAGTACTCCCAGCAGCCGAAATGGGCCGTCATGGCGATCCAATCGCGGCCGTGCACCGCTTCCACGTGTTTCTCCACGTCTTTGACCGTAAGCACCGTCCGCCCCTTCTCCTCGTTCATGTAGGCCATGTTGATCGTGTCGACGAAGATTTCGGACAGCGTGCGGTAGAACCGCCGCCGGATGACGGCCAGTTCGCGTTCGCTCTTCTCGGGGAACGAGTTCCGCAGGTTGGTCTTGACGACCTTCATGCGGTAGCGCAGGCAGTAGTAGAGCAGGACGAAAAGCAGGTTTTCGACGACGTAGTACTTGAACCAGTAAGGCATCACGGCGAACACGCGTGCGCCCAGCCAAAGGGTCTCCAGCCAGAAGCGCTGCAAAATGGTCAGATCGGTTCGTTTCATGCCTGCCGCCGTGTATAAGAGACAGGATTAGGGTTCCACGAAAAGTTTGACGTTCTCGACCTTGGTGCGGATTCTCAACCAGCGGATCAGCGTTTCACGGTCGACCGGAAGCGCGGAATCCCGGGGCGTCACCACGCACACGAGCGTCGTATCGCCGGGCGTGCCCTCGACGTCGAAGGTGATGCCCTTGGTCAGCGAAATGGCCCCGATGTTGTCCATCATGGCCCCCACTTCGCGCGAGATGTCGTTCACCTCGACGTTGGTCACCCGGTAGCGTTTCAGCTGCGAGGACATCTCGCCGATCCGGCGGTTCTTCTCCTCCAGCAGCTCCTGATAGCTCTTCTGGAGCGAAACCACGTCGACCTTGTCCTCCGTATTGGCCTGCCGGACGACCAGTTCGGCCTCCTCCAGCCCGAAATTGCGCATCTGCGTACGGGCATTCTCGATCACCTCCTCGCCCAGCGGCTCGCCCACGAGCAGCAGCTCGATCTGCGAGGGGTTCTTGCCCTGCGCGTAGTGTTTGTTGCACTCGATCACGCGGGTATGCGGAAAGTTGAAGACCTGCGACACGTATTTGTCGGCCACGGCCTCGAACAACGAGACGCGGACCATGTGGAACCCGATGACGACGCTCGGAATGAAGGTCACCAGCGTGATGACCATCATCAGCCGCTTGACCGTGCGCTCGCGGACCTTGTCGATGAAGACCTTCTTCTCGTATTGCAGAAAACGCACCATGGCATAGGTCGCCAGCGCGATGAACACCGAATTGATGAAGAAGAGGTAGAAGGCGCCGATGAAAAAGCGGAACTGCCCCGTGGCCAGTCCGAAGCCCGCCGTACAGAGGGGCGGGATGAGGGCCGTGGCGATGGCCACGCCGGGAATGACGGTCGACGTGCGGTCCTGCCGCGTCTGCGCCACGATACCCGCCAGGCCGCCGAACAGGGCGATCAGCACGTCGTAGGTCGTAGGCACGGTGCGCGCCAGCAGCTCGCTGCTGTTCGACGAGAGCGGCGAGATGAAGAAATAGACCGTCGAGGTGATGATGGCGACGATGAACATCAGCGCCAGGTTGCGCAGCGACTTCTTGAGCAGTTCGAAATCGTTGATGCCCAGCGCGAGGCCGACACCCATGATCGGGCCCATGATCGGCGAAATGAGCATCGCGCCGATGATCACCGCGGCCGAATTGACGTTCAGGCCCAGCGAGGCGATCATCGTGGCGAAGATCAGCACCCAGAGGTTGACGCCGCGGAACTCCACGCCCTTCGAGACGGAGGCCACGACCTCGTCGCGCTGCGCCTTGTCCTCGTCGAGGCTGAAACGGCCCTTCATAAATTCGCGCAGCTCCCCGAGCCACGCCGAAAACGAACGTTTTACCTTTTGTGTATCGTCTGTACGGTTCTCTTCCATCAATGCGTTTCGATTTGAGTTACTCCTCCCCGTCCTCCCGGACGCGGCGGACTTTGGGTTTTCCGGCCACGACGATCACGAACTCGCCCTTGGGTTCGGTCGTGCGGAAATGCCCGAGCGCCTCGGCGACGGTTCCGCGCACGGTCTGCTCGAACTTCTTGGTGATCTCGCGCGACACCGAAACCCGGCGGTCTTCGCCGAAAACCTCGGCGAACTGCTCGAGACACCGGACCACGCGGTAGGGCGATTCGTAGAAAATCATCGTGCGCTCCTCGCCGGCAAGCGCCTGCAACTGCTTCATCCGCCCCTTCTTCTGGGGCAGGAAGCCCTCGAAGCAGAAACGGTCGCACGGAAACCCGCTCTGCACCAGCGCCGGGATCAGCGCCGTGGCGCCGGGCAGCGTCTCGACCTCGATCCCCGCCTCGACGCACGTGCGCACCAACAGGAACCCGGGGTCCGAAATGCCGGGCGTCCCGGCGTCCGACACCAGGGCGGCATTGCGTCCTGCGGTGATCGCCCCGGCAACCATTTCGACCGTGGCGTGCTCGTTGAACTTGTGGTGCGAACGGAGTTTCTGCTCGATGCCGAGGTGCTTCAGCAGGAACGACGTCGTGCGCGTGTCCTCGGCGAGGATGAAATCCACCTCGCGCAGGACGTTCACCGCGCGCAGCGTGATGTCGTCCAGATTCCCGATCGGCGTAGGTACGATATAGAGTTTGGCCATCGTGTCAGGCGAATTTGCGTTCGAGCAGTTCCATCATAAACTTCGCGCCGTCCGAATTGGGATTCCAGGCGTAGTTCTCGGCAATGTGGATCATGCACTCGTCGAAATCGTCGAAGGCGTTGAGCGTCGCGATCGCCTCTTCATAGGCTTCGCCGTCGCCGCCGAACAGATCGCGGATCAGCAGGAACTTGTCGTTGATGCCGATGGCGTTGCGAAGGTCGGCGACCGGTTCGCCGCGGCGCAGTTCCGAAGCCATGTCGCGCCGCGGAGCGATCGTGTCGGCCAGCGTCTGCACGTCGTGGTTGATCACCTCGCCCAGCACGGCCCCGACAGGGACCGCAACCTCCCTCGCTCCGGATTCGGCCTCCTCCGGCTCGGCGGCGGCAGGCGCTTCCGAAACGGTGACGGGCTCCGCCGCGGACTGCGGCACGGACGTTCCGGACTGCGGCACGGACGTTCCGGACTGCGGCACGGGGCCTGCGGACGCAGACGCAGCAGCCGGTTCGGGAGTCGCGGCAAACCCGGGACGGACAGTCGGTCCGGGCGTCACAGCGGGTTCGTGACGGGCAGCGGGTTCGAGCGTCACAGCAGGTTCGGGACGGGCAGCGGGTTCGGGACGCTCCGCCGGTCTTTCCGCCGTTTCGGGCCTTGCGGGCTTTTCGGCGGGCGCAGGCGTATCGTAGAGCGACATGATGACGCGCTGTTTGTGACGGTGGCGGACGGTCTCCTCCTCCAGTCCGAACAGCGTGGGCGCAATGTATTGGGGTTTCTCCGCAGGAGCGGGTTCCGGAGCTGGCGCAGGAGCGGGTTCCGGAACGACGACCGGTTCAGCCGCAGCGGCAGGTCCAGGCGCAGCGACCGGCTTCGCAGACGGTTCGGACACAGCCTCGGATTCAGGCGCAGCGACCGGCTTCGCAGACGGTTCGGGCACAGCGTCGGATTCGGATGCTGCGACCGGTCCGGATTCGGCGGCCGGTTCGGATTCTCCGGCGACGAATGCGGCTTCGGACGCCGCTTCGGGATCAGGCTCAAATCCGGATTCCCCCTCAAGTTCCGGCTCGGAATCCGACACCGCAGGCTCCGCCATTCCGGGCGTCTCCGTATCGGGATTCCCCCCGGCAAACGCCCCGGCAGAATCGGCCGCGACCGTCGTATCGGGTTCGGAAAACGGCTCTGCGGGTTCCGCCTCCGCATCGAACGCGGGTCCTGAAACGGCATCGGGACCGGGTTCGAACACGGCTTCGTCCGTCGGGTCGAGCGAAAGCACCGCCCCGAGGTCGATGGGCACCGGAGCCGCCGCAGGCTCCGTCTCCGCAACCGGGAATTCCGGAAGGGATTCCACCTCCGTAAAGCGCACCGCATCGTAGAGCGTCCGCAGTTTTTCCAGCGCCAGGTCGCGTTCGAGGGCCGGAATCTCCCCGGAAGGCTCCCAGCCGTCGACAATCGCGGTCAGCTTGCGCAGTTCGGCACGTATCGTCTTCAAATCCATCATTGCGTACTGTTTTGACCTCCAAAGGTAGAAAAAATTTGCGAAAGCCCAGCCATTCCCCGGAACCTTTTGTCCGAAACATCTCCGAACGGGTTTTTCCGGGACATCCGGACCGTCCCGCCGGGCACGGAAAAGGGAGCGGCGGCCGAAGCCGCTGCTCCCTTGCAGCTGTCCCGCACCCGCGGCGTCGGCCGCCGTGCCGGAGAGACGAATCATTCGGTGATCCGGAAACTGCCGCCGAGCGTGCAGTCGGAGTCGTGCCCTACCCAGACATGGTAGTCGCCCGGCTCCTGGCCCCACTTTTTGTCGAGACGCCAGAACGAAAGGTCGTCGGGCGTCAGCGTGAAGGTCACCTCGCGGCTCTCCCCGGCGCGAAGCATGACCTTCCGGAAACCTTTCAGTTCACGAACCGGACGCGTCACACCGGACAGCAGATCGCGCACGTAGAGCTGCACGACCTCCTCGCCGTCGCGGCCGCCCGTGTTGGTCACGCGGACCGACACGCGAACCTCGCCGCCGACGGCGGTTTCGGGCGTCAGCACCCGCAGGTCCGAATAACCGAACGTCGTGTAGCTCAACCCGTAGCCGAAACAATACTGCGGCGAATTGGGTACGTCGAGATAGCGCGAAGTGTATTTGTTGGGCTTGCCCGACTCGTCGGCCGGACGTCCCGTGCTCTTCATGTCGTAATGGATCGGAATCTGCCCCACCGTGCGGGGAAAGGTCATCGGCAAACGCCCCGAGGGGTTGTAGTCGCCCGACACGACATCGGCCAGCGCCTCGCCCGCCATCGTGCCCGGATACCAGGTCAGCAGCAGGGCGTCGGCAAGTTCCGCTTCACGGGCCAGCTCCATAGGACGCCCCGTAACCAGCAGGACGACAATCGGTTTCCCGGTTTGCTTCAAGCTCTCCAGCAGGTCACGCTGCGCGTCGGGCAGCGCAAGCGACGCAAGGCTTGCCGCCTCGCCGCTCTCCCCCGCCTTCAATCCGAGCGCGACCAGCACCACGTCCGACTTCGCGGCTGCGGCCACCGCCTCCGAAATACCGCCTTCGAGGGCCTTGTGCGGGTCGCATCCGCGGGCATAGGTCACACGGTCGGCTCCGAAACGCGCCCGCAGTCCGTCGAGAAAGGTCGAGGTCCGACCGGCCTCGGCGAAATGAACCCACGAGCCGATCAGGTCCCACCGGGAATCGGCGAAAGGTCCCACCAGCGCGATCCGGCTCCCCTTTTTCAGGGGCAGCACGCCGCCGCGGTTCTCCAGCAGCACCATCGAACTGCGGGCCACGCGGCGCGCGGCATCGAGATGTTCCGGGGCGTAATAGCACTTCTCGCGCTCCTTCGCCTGGTAGCGGAAAGGATCGTCGAACAGCCCCAGGCGGAACTTCACGGCCAGCACCTCGCAGCAAAGGCTGTCGATCAGCGACTCCGGGATACGCCCCTCCCGCACCAGTTCGGCGGCATGGAACAGGTAGGCGGCGCTCATCATGTCCATGTTGACCCCGGCGCGCAGGGCCAGTTCGGCAGCCTGCGCATCGTCGCCCGCCACGCCGTGAGCTTTCAGTTCGCCGATCGTGCCGTAGTCGGTCACCACGAATCCGCCGAAGCCCAGTTCGTCGCGCAGCAGGTCGCGCATCAGCCAGCGGTTGGCCGTGGCCGGAACGCCGTCGAGGTCGTTGAACGAGGTCATCACCGTCGCGGCCCCGGCATCGAGCGCCGCCCGGTAAGGCGGCAGGTAGCTGTCGCGGAAAACCCGCTCGGACATATCGACCGCATGGTATTCGCGCCCGGCCTGCGGAGCGCCGTAGGCGGCGAAATGCTTCACGCAGGCAAGAACCGACGAAGGGTCGGACAAGTCGCCCTGATAGCCCCGCACCATCGCTTCGGCGACACGCGCGCCCAGATAGGGGTCTTCGCCCGCGCCCTCGGAGACACGACCCCACCGGGGGTCGCGCGAAACGTCGCACATCGGCGAAAAGGTCCAATGGATGCCCATGGCCGAGGCTTCGCGGGCCGAAACGCGGGCCAGCGACTCCGCAGCGGCAGGATCCCACGAGGCGGCGACGGCGAGGTTGATCGGGAAGATCGTCCGGAAACCGTGGATCACGTCGGCGCCGATCAGCAGCGGGATGCCCGGCCGGCTCTCCTCGACGGCGATCCGCTGCAACCGCTCGGTCTCCTCGAAGGACTTGATGTTGAATACGCTGCCGCAGCGCCCTTCGCGGACCAGCCGTTCGACGGAAAGTTCCGTCTTGTCGGGTCCCGTGACGGCGCCGCCTCCGCGCTGCTGGACCAGCTGGCCGATCTTTTCGTCGAGCGTCATGCGTTCGACCAGTTCCGCGGCGCGCCGCCGGTCCTGCGGGGTGACGGGCTGCGCCCCGGCGGGATACAGCACGAGGGCCGCCAATACGGTAAAGATGCTATTTTTCATCGGTAAAAGTTTGAAAAGACATGCGAAGGTAATGAAAATACCGCAAAAAAGGGCTTCGGAACGGAATAAACTCACTCCCGCCCGAAGCCCCCGCGATCGCAGCGGCGTCACTCCTTCACGCAGCGCATGCCGTAGGCTGTGGTCATCTTCCGTTCGTAATAGGTCCCCTCGCCCGTGGCGTCGCCCGCCTTCCAGTCGTACATCGGGAGCGGCTTGCCGCCGGCGAGCGTCGCAATAGGCTGCCGAACGCCCCGGATAGTGGATGCGGCCGTTATCGCCCTTGCGGAACATCGTCGACGGGCCGATGAGGGTTCCGCCCGAATTGAGCGCATACCAGCGGCTGTACGTGTCGCCCGAGTCCTGGTTCTTGGCGGCGTTGCCGTCCACGTAGGCAAGCAGCGACTGCCATTCGGCCGCCGTCGGCACCCGGTATCCCACCGGGCAGGGATCGTTCAGCCCCTTGCCGCCCTCGGTCCAGCCTTCGGACATCGCTGCGGACGACCGGGTATAGAACGTCGTCGGATTGCCGTTTGCCGTTGCGGCGGTCATCTCCTCACCGCTGATCTGCCAGCCGGCGGTGCGGGAGGCGTTGAAAACCACCTCGCGCGTCATCGCGCCGAAAGCATCGGGATACTCCGCATGCCCCTCGTAATATTTGTTCTTCGAGAGGATCTTCGCGCCGATGAACGGCTCCTTGCGGCCCCACTGATAGAACAGTCCGTAGGAGCGGAAATCCTGCACACAGGCCTTCGGATCGGTCGAATGGTATTCGGCCCCGACATTGCGGTCCTGCCAGGCGATACCGCCGACGGTCACGTCCGAAGGCATCTTGTCCACGACCCAGACCAGCCACGACCAGACAACCGCGCCTCCGGCGTCGAACAGCGCAACCAGCCCGCTGCCCTGCTTCGACTTGGCCGCAGTGCAGATGATTTCATTCCGGGAAGCGTCGTAGTCAAGCCCCGAAAGCAACTCTGCGTCGGTGGTCCAGACCCAGTCCGCCGCAACGCCCTTCACATACGCGCCGTCGGTGCGCCGCGCCGGAAACGCACGGGTTTCACCCGCCCGGACCACGACCGTATTCGCTCCGGTCGACCGCTGCACGACGGTCACCTGCTGCGGTTCGACGCCCTCCATCTCGGAGGAGACGGTCAGCGTCGCGCTGCGCGGACGCACGCCCTCGCCGTCGTCGGTCAGCAACAGTTTCACGACCGAACTTTTCGTCCCTTCGGACTGCGACACGGCGCACCAGTCGGTCGCGCCCTCGATTTTCCATGCCACGGATGCACGCAGGTTCAGGGCCGGTTCGCTCCCGGCGCCGTAGACGGTTATATCGGCGCCGTTCTCCGCCAGCACGAGGATCGGCTCGAACTTCTCCTGCGTCACGGTCACGGTGTGCTTCTCTTCGCCCGCGGCGTAAAAACGCACCGCGGTCGTGCGCTCCTCGGGCAGGAAACTCTGGTCGACCGTCAGAACGATCTTCTTCGTGTGCGAACCTTCGGCGACGTTGGTGCGGCACCAATCGTCGTCGCAGGAGACCGTCCACGGCGAATCGGCCGTGATTTCAAGGACGCTGCGCCCTCCGAACATATCGAACGTCACGTTATCCTCGAGCAGTGAAAGGTTGGATTCGGCGACCTCGGGATCGTCGCTGCACGCCGCACAGCAAACGGCTGCCGCGACGGTCAGAAAAAGAAAAAGTCTCTTCATCGTTGAAGTTGTATTTAAGGTTTTGTTCGAATGTCGTATTTACCAGGACACGGACGATTCGTAGGTATGCCCGAAACTGTCGGTGACCCGCACCATGCCGCCCCGCTCGCTGCCCGGATCGACCCGGAACATATGCCACGTATTGGTCGGCGTCCCTCCGCGCACACCCGTCGCCAGCACCTCCTCGTAATAGGGATCGGTGCGCTGCGTCCGCTCCATTGCCACCGCCTGCCCGCCCGAAGCGGGAATCCACTCCACGGCGCTCCAGGCCGTGTCATAACCCCAGACATTGGCATAGACACAGGCCGAATTGGTGCGTCCGGGTGCATAGAGGCGCATCTGCATATCGCGCTTCCCGCCCGCCGGCTTGTAATACCACGAGAGCCGTTCGCCATCGACCTCGACCACGGCATAGCCGCGCGGCGTGCCGTCGCAGTTGACGTCGCCGTTGATGAACAGGTCGCCCGGCGTGCGGGCGATGCAGTGCATGACCTTGCGTCCGTCGTCGTAACGGTAAATGTCATGGTAGTGCTTGTGCCCCCCGAAGGCATGGACCTTATAGGGGCTTATCGCATCGAGGAAACGCTGGAAATTGCGGTGGTTGCGCGCTGCGGTGTTCTTCGTGTGATAGAGAATCGGGCAATGGGACGAGACGACGAGCGTGCTGCCCGCCGGAACGTAGCGCAAATCGGCTTCGATCCAACGGCAAATTTCGTCCGTAAGACCGATCATATACTCCTCTTCGGCGGTCGGCGCATGGTCGAAAAGGATGTTGTCGAGGAACAGATAATGGATTTTCCCGATGTTCACCGAGTAGTTCGCCGGACCGAAATAGCGTTCGTAGCTCTGCAAGGCGAGCGAATCGGTCAACTCGGCCGGATCGTGATCGTGGTTGCCCGGCAGGCTGAAGGTCGTGAAGCCAAGCGTCTCCAGCCCCTGACGGTACTTCGGGAAAAGCGACATATCGTTCCAGACCAGGTCGCCCAGGCTGACTCCGTAAACCTCCGTCGGAAGCCCCTGCACGGTTTTCAGCACATCGGGAACGACATGACCGAGATAGGAATCCACCGACGTGTTATCGGCAGCCAGCTGAATGTCGGCCATAACGATCAGCGAATGGCGGTCGGACGGAGTCTTGCGTCGTGTCAGCGTAAAATCGGCCCGCCCTGCGTGGCGGGAATCTCGCAGTCGGCAGGCACGGAGACAAAGACGAAATTGCGCCGCGCGAGGTCGGAGGCCAGATAGTAAATCCCCCGTTCGTCGGTCGCCGTCACCTCCAGGCCGTCGCTCACCACCACCCCGGCAATGCCATTGCCGGCGCTGTCCTTCACGATTCCCTTCACCGTCATTCCGGCCTTATCGGGAATCTGTCCGGCGGTCGGGCCGTCGTCACCGCCGCCCTCCGAGGAGGAGCAGGCCGCCAGGACAAGGGCGGCGAGGCACACCGACAGAAGCCGCATGTAGAATTTTGACATATTTTTTTGCATTGAGGATGCGGAGGAGGCCGGACCTCCTCCGCATCACGGTTATTTCATCACGACCCGGATGATTACGCTGTTCTTTTCGGGACGCACCTTGCCCTGATCATCGGCCCTGACGGAAAGCGGCAGCACATAGGAGGAATCAATGCCGTCGGCAAGCATCGAAGCGGCATCGAAGCGGATTTCGGCGCGGTCCATGACCCTGTCCCCCGACAAGCGCACTTCGGGGTCGAAGGCGAAATACCTGTCGGGCATCACCTTCAGTTCGAGTCTGTTTTCCACGTTATAGACATCGAGCACGGAGGGGTCGACCACCAGTTTCACGGTGATTCCGTCGTCATTGTAACCGCCCTTGTAAAGATAGAGATCGTAAACGCACGCCTGGCCCGAAGCGGCATCGTATTCGAGGACCTGGAAATCGTTCTTCGGGATGCAGACCATAGTGTCCACCGTCTCGTAGACGACGTAATCGTCGCCGCACCCTACGGCTCCCAGCAGAAGCAGGAGGCATATCGCAAGATTCTTCATCGCAATCGGATTATTAAGGTTAGTAACCGGGATTCTGCACGAGGTTGTAGTTGATATTGATTTCGCTCAACGGAATGGCCATCCAGTAGGTCTTGGGGGATTCGAACGTGCGGACGCCGCTCTCCTTCATCGTGGAGACCCGGTAGAAATCGGCCGCCGTCCTGCCGTCGAGATTCCACGCCTTGGGACGCCGGGACATCGCTTCGCCCGCCTCTTTCCAACGGCGCAGGTCGTGGTAGCGCATGCCCTCCATCAGCAGTTCGATCGAACGCTCCCGGTGCAGCACCTTGCGCAGTTCGTCGCCGGTGGGAATGCCCCCGGCCAAGGCCCACGAATCCTTGAAATCGGGCAGCCCCGAGCGGCGGCGGACCAGATTCAGATAATTGAGGCTCGCGTCGCTCAACGACCCGTTGTATTCGAAATCGGCCTCGGCATAGCTCAGGTAGAGTTCCGCAAGGCGGATGTAAGGATAGGCGTACTTGCGGTAGGTCCACGACTTGGTGTCGTAGTTGAAGGCCGACTGGCGGTGAATCCACTTCTTGAGAATGTAGCCCGTACAGCTCTGGTACTCCTTCGAGGCGTCGAGCACGCTGCCCTGCATCTCGCCGGCGCGGCATTTGAGAATGAACTCCTCGCCGTTGATGGCGTACTTGCCGCGGTCGTAGCCCACCGACGCATAGAAGCGCGGCTCCTTGTAGACATGGAGGTTGGCAGTCTCCTTTTCGGCATTATAGGCATAGGGGTCGATATGCATGGTCTCAGGGTCTCGGTCCCACGGCAGACCGTTGTGCGTGTAGTACATCTCCACGCACTCGAACGTCGGAACGATGTTGATGCAGAAGCCGTCGGTACTGTACGGCAGCTTCAGGCGCGCGCCTCCGTAACGCTGCAAGTGCTCGATGCCGGTCTGGTCGCCCATCGCCCAAAGGTACTCGGCCGTGTTCCAGAGCGGTTCGACGAAGCAGTCGTGGTAGTTGATCTCGCCGCGCTCGGCAGCGGTTGCAGCCGCAGTCGCGTTCGGGCTTTCGTAGAGCCTGTGCCCGTTGTCCTCGGCCAGCGTGATCGCTTCCTGGCAGGCGTCGAGCGCCCACTTCCACTTTTCGGGATTGTAGGTCTGGCTCATCAGCGGCGTGCCGTCGTTGTTGCGGAAACGCGCGTAGAACTCCGTGTTGCCGTTGCAGAGCGGACTGGCGGCATAGAGCAGCAGCCGGGCCTTCATCGCCTTGGCCGCCACCGAGGTGGCGCGCCCCAGGTCGGCATCGGGACGCGTCGGATACCCGTGCAGCAAATCGGCCGCGCGGTCGTAGGTCTCGGCGATGAACGTCACGCATTCGTCGAACGGACTGCGGGCCACATAGACCTGCTCCTCGGGAAGCCCCATGTCCAGCTGCCCCCTGACGAGGATGACCGGGCCGTAGTGAGTCAGCAGCACCCAGTGGTAATAGGCGATCAGAAAATAGGCTTCGCCCTTGAACTCGTCGGCCACGGACGGCGAGATGCCCGGGACTGCGTCGATGTTGTCGATCATAATGTAACAGTAGCGGATGCCTTTGTACATGTCATAGTTCGTGCGCCCGGACGGGGAAGAGGTCGTCGCGTCCCACAGACCGTAGTAGGTCTGGCTGGCGTTCTCCTCGTTGTAGAGCATGCTCTTGTAGGGAAAATAACGGGTCTGGCCGTTGGTGGCGGTGATAATGTCGTCGCCGGCGCAGAAGTCGGGCATGTAGCGGTAGGCCGCGATGTTGGGGGCGTAGGTGTAGAGCGTATTGAGGTACTTGCGGGCCTCCTTGGAGGTTTTGAAGATGTCCTCCTGCGTCGCCTGCCCCTCGGGAACCACGTCGAGGAAATCGCACGCGGCAAGCGCTCCGGCGCACGCAAACAGCAAAATGGATATGATTTTTTTCATGTCGCTCGAATTTTAGAAGTTATACTGAAGGCCGAGTTTCACCACGCGCTGCAACGGGTATTTCAAGCCGTTGCCGCTTCCCATTTCGGGGTCCCAGTATTTGAAGGGCGAAATGATGAACAGATTCGTGCCGGCCAGATAGGCGCGCAGGCTTTTGTACGTGAAACCCAGTTCGACGCTCTTCAGGCGCAGGTAGCTGCCGTTCTTGATCCAGAACGACGAGGTCTGCGTGTTGTTGGCGTTGTAGCGGTAATCCAGGCGCGGATAGGCGGCATTGGGATTGGGATCGGCTTCCGACCAGTGGTCGTCGGCAACGTACTGCGTCATGTTGAAGCCCGAATACTGATTGTCGCGGAACGGGTGCATGTCGTACATGCGCAGCGAGACGCGCGCCGTGCCCTGGAAGAAGAACGAGAAGTCCCAGCGTTTGTAGTTGACCGAGGCGCCGAAGCCGTACAAGATCTCGGGCACGGTGGGATAACCCAGCGACGTGCGGTCGTTGGCGTCGATCACGCCGTCGCCGTTCAGGTCGCGGTATTTGATGTCGCCAGGCAGATAATCGGGCATGAAGGTCTGCCGGGGCGAGTTGTCGATCTCCTCCTGCGAGGCGAAAAGGCCGTCGGCGACCAGTCCGTAAACCGAATTGACGGGTTTGCCCAGCACGGAGTTGTATTTGTTGGGCAGGTATTTCGCCTCGTCGCGGGCCTTCACCTCGTTGTGCGCATAGGTGAACGTTCCGCGCACGGAGACCAGCAGGTCCTTGTTGAACGCCTTGTTGTATTCGAGCGAAACATCGACGCCGCGGTTCTCCACCTCACCCAGATTGCCGTAGGGCGTGACGCCCGAAAGGCCCATCGTCGAGGGCAGCGAACGCCGCTGCATGAAGATGCCGGTACGATTTTCCTTGTAAACGTCGACGTTCAGCGTCAGGGCGTCGAACAGTCCCAGTTCAAGTCCTACGTTAAGTTTGGTGCTCTCCTCCCACGTGGCCAGGGGATTGCCCACGGTCTTGATCTCGTGTCCGGTCTGCTTGACGAAGTTGGGCGAAAACCACACGTAGAGCGCCTTGTTCATGTTGACCGTCGTGAGATAGGGGAAACGGACGATGTTGTTGCTGCTGTCGGCCAGATAGTCGTTGCCCGAAAGACCGTACGAAGCACGGATTTTCAGCAGGTTCACCTTGCTGCGGATACCTTCCCAGAACGGTTCGCCCGACACGACCCACGCTCCGGCGATCGAGGGAAAAAACCCGAAACGACGACCCGATATGAAGTTCTCCGAGCCGTTGTAGCCGAAGTTGAACTCCATCAGGTAGCGACTGTCGTACCCATAGGTAAAACGTCCGGCGAGACCCTGCTCGCGGTAAGGGAGCACCTTGTACTCATCATTGGCGGGCTGATTGTCGACCTTCTCCTTCTGGTGGTAGACGAACAGGGCGTTGACGTCGTGTTTGCCGAACGTGCGCGAATATTCGATCTGCCCCTGCAACGAGATCTCACGGTAACCGTTCCGCCCCGTGGAGGTTCCCAGATAGGACGATCCGGGCGTGCCGATGCTTTGCAGGTTGTAGTCGAAAGTCCCGTCGCCGTTGTCGGTATAGTCGGTCATTTCGTAATAATAGGGAGAAAAAGAACGGTAAGTCGCCGCATAGGTCTTGTTGTAGAACGAGACCATGCCCCGGACTTTCAGTCCCTTGGTGACGAAATCGAGGTCCTGGTCCACCGAGAAGGTCGTGGTGATGTACTGCGTATGGCGCTGTCCGTATCCGCGGCTCAACAGGGCATAAGGATTGATGTCCGTAGAACCACCGTCCCACGAAGGGGCATTTCCGAAAATCGGGTCGTCGAGATCCTCCACGGAGCCTTTGGGATAGATGGCCGGAAAAGCGACCGGATTGGCGCGCATCGTATAGTAGAACAGGTCTTTCACCTCTTCGACGGGACGGTGCCAGAAAAGCAGCTGCGTGTTCATCTTCAGACTCACGCGGGTCGTTCGGGTGAGCTGCGCGCCGACGTTGGCCTGGAAAAGGTATTTCTGCGAATTGATGTTGGTGTTGAATTTCGACTCCGCGGGCTTCTTCAGGATACCGTTTTCGTTGAAGATCGAAGCATTGAGGAAATAGTCGACCACCTTGCCGCCGCCCCGCACGTTGAGATTCATGTTTTCGTTGACCGTAAAATCCTTGAAAAGCATCGAATACCAGTCATTGTCGGGATAGACGTAGGGATTGAGCCGGTTGCGCGTGCCCGTGATCTTCTCGTCCGAAAAGTGCTGCACATAAGTTTCGCCCGCCGGGGTGCGGGTGCGCAGCGCCTCGTTGTAGTTCTCCATGTAAGTCACGCCGTCGGCGATGTCCTGCACGCGCGTCGGCATCGAAATGCCCGATTCGAGACGAACGTTGATCGCCATCTTCTCCGACTGACGGCCGTTTTTGGTGGTAATGATCATTACGCCGTTGGCGCCGCGCGAACCGTAGAGCGCCGTGGCCGTGGCGTCGCGCAGGATCGAAAACGACTCGATCGCCTCGGGCGGAATGTTGTTGAGCATCTCCGAGACGATCTCCACGCCGTCGAGAATCAGCAGCGGCGATTTGTTAGCCCCGAAGGTCGAGATGCCGCGAATCCAGAAATTCGCACCGTCGGCGCCGGGTTCGCCCGACGACTGGGTCGAGATGACGCCGGCGATCTTGCCCGCGAACGAGGTCGAGAGGTTGCTCGACGTCACCTTGAGCGTACTGGGACGCACGACCTGCACGGCTCCCACCAAACTCTCCTTCTTCTGCGTGCCGAAGGCCACGACCACCACGTCGTCCATGACGTTCGACGCCTCGATCAGCGTCACGAGCTTGAACAGTTCGACATCGGCGACGGCGATCTTCTTGGTGTCGTAGCCCAGAAAAGCGAAGGTGACGTGTTTCGTTCCCGCCGGCACCTTGAGGGTGTAGTTGCCGTTGATGTCCGAGGTGGCGCCGACGGTCGTCCCCTCGACATAGACCGAAACACCGACGATGGGCTTGTTGTCGGCCGAAGAGATCACCGTCCCCTGCAAGACGATTTCCCTACCGGAATTCGCAGCCGGGAGGGGGGGGGGTGACGGCGGCGTTTTTCCGGGCGGGCGCTTTCGAGATGATCACCTGGCTTTCGCGCACCCGTCCGGTCAGCTCCGTTCCCTTGAGGACCGCGGACAGCAGTTCGTCGATGGTCGCAGACCTGACCGAAACCGAAACCCGGCGGTCGAGCAGCGGCCGCACGTCGTCGGTGTAAATGAAGGCGTAGCGGCTGGTCCGCTCGACCTCGGCAAAGACGCTCGACAGCGTTGCGTCCTTCATCTTCACGGTCAGCGACGATTTGGCCCCGGCGTCCTGCCGGGAGGCCCGGACGGGCTGGAGATTCACCGGAAGCAACAGCATCACCGCCGCAAGAATCCGCAGCATACGGCATGTCGAGCCACTCCTCACAAAGAAAAGTTTCTTCATAAGTAACAGTATTAAGGTTAGTATTTAAGACTGGAATTGGTTGTCAGCGATATACGGCGTCGGCGCAATCGTCGGGGGCAGGCCTCACCGCCACCGAGCCGTCGGGCCCCCGGACGTAGGCGATCCGGAAAATGTCGGAGAGCACGTCGAGCGTGCCGTCCAGGTCGTCGAACAGGATCAGCTTGCCGGTACACTTCCGGCTCCCGATCTCCCCGAAGCAGGTTATTTCGATCTTGTAGAACGCAGCCACCTTTTGCAGGACTTCGAACAGCGTGTTCGAGGTGAAGAACAACAGTCCGTCCTTCCAACTGATGTATTTATAGGGATCGACCTCGTAGACCGAATAGCTGCCGTCCTTCATCGAGAAGCGTTCCGAAGGATTCAGCGTCACCGATTCGCCGTTGGCCACGTCGATGGCCACGGAGCCTTCGACCAGCACCACGGCCGACGAACCGTCGGCCCGGGGCGCGGTCGTCACGTCGAACGACGTGCCCAGCACGCGGGTCGCAAAATGGTCGGTGTGCACGATGAAGGGACGGTTCGCATCCTTCGCCACCTCGAAATAGGCTTCGCCCTCGACGAAGACGTCGCGCGTGTCCCCGAACGCCGACGGGAAACGGAGCACCGACGCCGAATTGATCCACACCCGCGTCCCGTCGGAGAGTTGCAGATGTGCGCGCTTGCCCTTGGGGACCACCAGTTCGCTCGTATGCACGCGCACCTCCTGCCGGGGCGTCCTGCGATCGGTCTCCGCCCCTTCGTTCTCCTTGCCGTCGATCAGGATTTCGCCCTTGGGCGTAAGGCTGATACGGGCGATGTCGTCATACACCTCGCGGCTGCCTTCGCGGGTCACGAGCGTGATGTTCTCATAGGCCTCGGCCGAAGGCAGTCCGGAACCCGTGAAATCCGCACTCCAGAACAGGGCCGCCACAACGCCGGCGACCAGCAGGGAAGCGGCGGCGAAGAGCGCCGTCCGGTTGCGGCGGCGGGGAGGGGCTGCAAAACGGCGCCGGGCGTAATGGTCGGTCAGGATGCGGTCGAGCAGCAACTGTTTCTCCACGGACGGCAGCGCGGGATGGGTCTTGCCCACACGGCGCACCAGGCTCACGGCGCGCTCGAATTCGACCAGGTCCTGCGGATGGCGTTCGGTGTAACCGCACCAATAGCCGTCCTGCGCCCGCTCGGGATCGAGACACCACAAAACGAAGTCCGGGTCGGAGGTGAAGAACTCCGCCGTGTGCTTCTTAATATCGTCCGGTTTTATCATTGATTCCAACGTAATCTTCAAACTGCATGCTGCGGCTGCGGCGCCGCGCTCTCCCCTATGACGGCGAATCCGCCGTTTTGTCCCCCTCGAACCGCAAAAAACAGCGTCCGCCGTGTCAAGTGGCTATTTTCATCGTCTTGCCGCACTCCCTGCCCTTCCGAAGTTTGCCCAGCCCCTTCGACACGAACTTGCGGACGGCGTGGGGCGTGGCGTCGAGTATGACGGCGATGTCGTCATACTCCATCTCGTAGACGAAGCGCAGCAGCAGCGCCTCGCGCTGCTTGGGCGAGAGCTGGTTGAGCAGCGACTCGATCGTTTGGCGGATGCGCAGCACGTGCTCCGATTCGATCATCGCGTCGAGCGAGGTCAGCGACACCCGCAATCCCGGCTCCCGGTCCGAAAGGTCGCATTTGTCCACCCGCGAACGGTGCAGGTCGACCAGGCGGTTGTGAACGATCCGGAAAAGGTAGGCCTTGATGTTGACGATGCGGCCCAGGTCGACCTGGCGGGTCATAATGTCGAGGAATATGTCGTGGATGACATCCTTGACCGTTTCGTTGTCGAAACCGAACCCCATGCCGTAGGCATAGAGCGCATCGGCGTAACTGTTATACAACATAACATATACGTCGGTCTCTTCGGCATACTGCCGGTCGATTCGTCGGGTGTCGTACTTGCGTTGCCGAAACATTCGGTTCATTGGTTTGGTCGGTCATTCGATATAACGGAAAACCGTCCGGTTTGTCCCCCTGCAAGCGGTAAAAATCGAATAAAAAATGCGAAATAGCAAATTTTCGCTCCCCGGGGGACAAAACCGGAAACAGTTCGTCTTAAATTCGAAACCAATCTCTTTCGGAAAAATGATACGAAAACCGTATTTCAGTCTGTTCCTGCTCTGCCTGCCGCTCTTCTCGCTGTGCAGTTCGGGAAACGACGATCCCGCACCCGCCCCTGCACCTGGAAAAGAGTGGCTCGATCCGATTCGCGTCGCCACCTACAACATCCAGTACGACAACTCTTCCGATCAAGACAACAAATGGACGACCCGCCGGGATTTGCTTCGCCAACTACTCCAGAGCGAGAAGTTCGACATCTTCGGAGCGCAGGAGCCTTATCTGACCCAGATCAAGGACATCGAGCCGTTCCTCGACGGATACACCTGGGTCGGAGAAAACGTCATCGGTGACAAAACGGCCCAACGACGCCACTACAACCCCGTTTTCTACCGCAAGGACAAATTCGAAGTATTGGATATGGGATCGTTCTGGTACTCCGAAACGCCTTCCGCCCCCGGGTCCAAAGGCTGGGACTCCTATTCGCCCCGCATGTGCAACTGGGTGCATTTCCGCATCCGCGCGAACGGACGGGAATTCTACCATTTCAATTCGCACTTCGACCACATAGGGACCACGGCCCGCGCCGAGAGCGCCAAACTGCTGGTGGCCAAGGTCCGGGAGATCGCAGGCGGCAAACCGGCCTTTTGCACGGGTGACTTCAATTCGAACCAAAACACCGAAGCCTACAAAACGATCGCCGGATCAGGCATCCTTGCCGACAGCTACGTCCGCTGTCCGTCCAAGACCAACGGAGACTGGCCCACCTACAACGGCTACAAATACATCTCGACGCCTCCCGCCGCTGCGTCGCGCATCGACCACGTCTTCGTCACGCCGAAGGACACGAAGGTCGTTTCGTGGCGCATCGTCAACAACAGTTACAACCGGAAATACCCCTCGGACCACTTCCCGGTCGTGATCGAATGGTCGCTGGCCGAATAGCCAGCCTTGCTGCCGGCAAATAAAACCTCTTCGCCAACTGGCGAAGAGGTTTTATTTGCCAAGGGATAAACGGAACGGACAGAAGCGCTTTTTTCCGCGCCCAGAGCCGGAAACCATCCCCCTTTCCGCTTTTACCCGCGAGCGTCTCCGATTATTGAAAAGAAATTCGTATCTTTGTGGGCTTGTTTCACGATAAGCGCAATTTGTCTGACAGCAACATAAACGAAACGAATAAATGGCGTTACAATGCGGCATCGTCGGCTTGCCGAACGTGGGTAAATCGACCCTTTTCAACTGCCTGTCCAATGCAAAGGCACAGGCGGCAAACTTTCCTTTCTGCACCATCGAGCCTAATGTGGGCGTGATCACGGTCCCCGACCGGCGGCTGATCCGCCTCGCGGAGATCGACAACCCCAAGCGCGTGGTCCCGACGACGATCGAAATCGTCGACATCGCGGGCCTCGTGAAGGGCGCCTCGAAGGGCGAAGGTCTGGGCAACAAATTTCTGGGCAACATCCGCAACACGAATGCGATCATCCACGTCCTGCGGTGCTTCGACAACGGCAACATCACCCACGTCGACGGCTCGATAGACCCCGTGCGCGACAAGGGCATCATCGACACCGAATTGCAGCTGAAGGATCTCGAAACCGTCGAGAACCGGCTCTCCAAGACCCAGAAGCAGGCCACCTCGGGCGGCGACAAGCAAGCCAAGCGCGCCGTGGAGCTGCTCTTGCAGTACAAGGCGGTGCTGGAACAGGGGCTTTCGGCCCGCACCGTGGAACTCGACAAGGAGGACCGCAAACTGGTCGCCGACCTCAACCTGCTGACCGACAAGCCCGTGTTGTACGTCTGCAACGTCGACGAAAAGAGCGCCGCGACGGGCAACGCCTACACCGAGGCCGTCCGGGAGGCCATCGCCGGCGAGCGGGCCGAAATGCTCGTCATCGCCGCCGCCACGGAGGCCGACATCGCCGAACTGGAAGACTTCGACGAGCGGCAGATGTTCCTCGAAGACCTGGGGCTGGAGGAGTCGGGCGTGGCGCGCCTGATCAAATCGGCCTACAAATTGCTCAACCTCGAAACGTTCTTCACCACCGG
>OJOU01000227.1_pt1 | contig 24883 bp, 18 predicted proteins | sample 1598291 | NCBI WGS metagenome assembly OJOU01 (sample SAMN03922470, study PRJEB24848) | human gut metagenome | isolation source: stool sample | host: Homo sapiens | place: Germany | collected 2010-11 | reverse complement strand
GCAAATAACTTTGCACAGAAAAGACAAAATTATTAAAAATTTATTACTAATAATTTTGAATCATCCGGGAGGTTTTCAAATGTCCGAGGAATCAAGGGCCATGCGGGCCCCCAATGCGCTGCGGCGGCCAAACAAATTTGTTGCGTATATGCGCAAATACTGGTTTGTTTACATGCTGGTGCTTCCGGGGCTTGTCTTCATGCTTGTGTTCGATTACGGTCCCATGTACGGTATTCTGCTTGCATTCAAGGATTATTCCCCCCGCTTGGGCGTGTGGGGCAGCCCGTGGGCGGGCCTGTCTCATTTCCGGGAAATGCTGGTAGACCCAAACTTCATCCGCGCATTTAAAAACACGGTGCTCATCAACCTGTATAATCTGGCGTTCGGCTTTACATTCAACGTGTTTCTGGCGCTGATGATCAACGAGCTGAAGATCAAGAAGGTTAAACCCGTGGTGCAGACCTGTGTGTATCTGCCGTACTTCCTCTCATGGGTCATCTTTGCCGGCCTGGTGCAGGTGTTTCTGGAGTATCCGTCCTCGGCCGATATCGGCGGAGTGGTGAACCAGGTCATCTCTGCATTGGGCGGCCAGCCGGTGGACTTTTTGAAAAACCCGGCCATGTTCCGCACCATCCTTGTCATCACGAATATCATCAAAACGGCGGGCTATTCCACCATCGTGTATCTGGCGGCGATCTCGGGCATCGACCCTGCTTTGTACGAAAGCGCCGCCATCGACGGCGCCAACCGTAAGGATATGCTGCTGCACATCACCATTCCGCGCATCCTTCCCAGCGTGATGATCATGCTGATCCTGCAATTGGCGAGCCTGTTCATCTCCAACTTTGACCAGGTATACAACCTGTACAACAACTATGTGCTCAGCACCGGCGACGTGCTTTCCACATATATCTACCGCATCAGCCTGGGCGGCTCCGGCACGAATTTCGAGCTTTCCACAGCCATGAACCTTGTGCTCAATACCATGGGCCTTATCGTGGTGCTGGGTGCGAACAAATTTGTGGAAAAGCTGGATGTCCAGGGCATATTCTAAGCCGGAAGGAGGGCCTTATCGATGCGTTCAAACAACAGCTTGCGCAGAAACGGCAAATATCGCCGCAGCATGCGCCAGATACTGGGATTTAACTTCTACGATGTATTCGTATTTCTTTTCTGCATCGTCTTTGCGCTGGTATGCGTGTATCCGATGTGGTATGTTCTGGTGGCGTCCGTCACGCCGTATGAGGAGTATATCAAGGGCGGGCTGATGCTGTGGCCCACCGGCGGTGTGGACCTGCAGTATTACAAAGCGATCTTCAGTACCAAAAGCTTTACCAACAGCATGTGGATCTCAGTGAGCAAGACGGTCATCGCCACTGTGCTCAGCGTGCTCGTCACGGCCAGCATGGCTTACGGCGTCAGCAAGGTGCACGTAAAGGGCATGAAGGTCATCAACGCGCTGGTTGTGTTCAACCTGTTCTTTACGGGCGGCCTGATCCCTCAGTATATCCTCTATCAGAACCTGGGGCTTCTGCGCAATTACTGGGTCATGGTCATTCCCGGAGCGCTGAATATCACTTATTTCATCATCATGCGCAACTATTATTCGTATTCTGTGCCAAAGTCTTTGGAGGAAGCGGCACTGCTGGACGGCTGTACGGATATCGGCGTGTTCTTCCGCATCGTCATCCCTGTGAGCCGCAGCATGCTGGCGGCCATTGCGCTGTTCATCGCAGTCATCAACTGGAACGATTATTACAACTACATGATGTTTATTTCCAATAAGACGAATCTGCAGCCTTTCGCCTGGATTCTGCGCCGCATGCTGGTGGACCAGACCATGATGAACCAGGTGCGCAACGGGGCCGTGGGCATGGGCCTGCAGCTTCCGCCGCCCATGGCGCTGCGCATGGCGACCATTATCTGCGCCATGGTGCCCATCATGTGCGTGTATCCGTTCCTGCAGAAATATTTTACCAGCGGCATCACGCTGGGAGCCGTTAAGGAATGATGTTATTGCCCCACGCTGCGGGGTAGAACATATAGAACCATAATCAACAAGGAGGATTAACCATGAAAAAGCATTTACACGTTTTGGCACTGCTTCTGGTGGCCGTGATGCTTGTGTCCGCGCTGGCGGGCTGCGGCGGCTCAGGCAGTTCCACCCCCGCGAGCGGGTCTGGCTCTACCTCGGCGGGCGAGCCTGCCGACGCTAACCCCAACGCCGGCCGCGAGACGGTCAACATCCGTTTCGCTCAGTTCGGCAACAGCGTCGACGACGTGGACGGCATGGAGAACGACCCTATTAAAAAAGCGATTGAAGAAGCCGTGAACGTCACGCTGGAGTACGATACCGGCACAGATGGGTTTGACGAGCGCATGCAGACCGAGCTGTTCACAGGCGGCGCCGCCGACCTGTTTCCCACCTGGGGCGAGAGCGAGAAGATCAGCAAATGGGCTGAAGAGGACCTCGTTGTCAATATCGCCGAGATCGTCAATGCTGAGCCTGACCGCTACCCCACGCTGTACAAAATCATCAACAGCGACGAGTACAAGGCTTACAACAAGCTGTACACAGGCGATGAAAACGCCGCCTATGCCATTTATTCCGTGGCCGCGTTTGCGGACCCCAGCTTTGCCGGTGTGCCCGTGTACAATACTGCGATTCTGAACGAAGTGAACGAGGGAAAAACGCCCGCTACCGTGGAGGAATTCATTGATTTCACCAAGGCGTGCGGCGCGGCCGGTTATGTTGGCTGGTGGCCCCGCAACGACAAACTGACCAACTGGCAGCAGATCGACAAGACTCTGGCTGCCCCGCAGGGTACGAGCATTCTGCCTCCGACGGGCGACGTCTGGAGCGGGTTTGTGCCCAGCGGCGAAATCGGTACCGACAGCGAGCACTGGACGCTGGCCACTGTCAGCGATGAAGCAAAGGAAGTTGTGAAACAGCTTGCCGAAATGTATGCGGCGGGCGGCCTGGATTCCGGTATCGGCGTCAAGGGCGATTTCGATGACGCATACTCTGATTTCGGCGCGGGCAAGATCGCTTCTGCGGACTTCGGCTTTGGTTATCCGGGCCAGTTCCGCGACTTTTATAAAACAGCCTGGGCCGCTGCCAATGACGGCGCGCAGATGAGCGACCTGACGCTGGGCACGTCTCTCACGTCCGACGGAAATTATGGTAAAACATATACCACAGGCACGTGGATCGGTGCGCATTACTTTATTCCCACTACCTGCGAAAACCCTGACCGCGTGCTCGACCTGGTGGAGTATCTGGCAAGCACAGAGGGACAGGACCTGCTGCACAACACCACAAATTACGAGTTCCGCAACGATCAGGGCTCTGATTTCTGGCAGCCCATCAACAAAGCTTACGGTTATGACGACAACCGCTGCAAATATGTCTGGTTCAGCTACCTGCTCAGCGGCACGGAATATGAAGTGAACTTTGCAGACAACGATTGGTGGACGGCCGTGTCCCACCCCATCGACAACAGCAACGAGTGGGCCACTAAAGAGGACGCCGCGCTTGTGGATTATGCCAAGGGGATCGTCTCCGGCTTCGTGGATGAAGCCGTGGAGTATCTGCCGGCGTACTACAATCTGATCAGCCTGCCCTCTGAGGCCGCTGATATCCGCACGAAGCTGCAGGATATCTCCAACCAGTATCTGACGCAGATGATCGGCGGCCAGATGGACGTCGAGACGGCATGGCCGAATTATGTGGCCGAGTATGAGGCTGCCGGTGCAGCCGAACTGGAAACGATGGTCAACGAGGCCATTGCCACAGCCCGCGCCGCCGCGTAAACTTTATTCGGCACTGCCCGCAGCAGCCGCGCCCCAAAGGGGCGCGGCACCATGTCCGGAGCCCCGGCATGACGGGATTCCGGGCCAAACAGAAAAATATGCGCCGCGCGCCGCGCGGCGCAGAACAAAACGATTCAGGAGGGTATGAATATGCCACAGGCAAAGCTGTCCGATCCTTCCGGCCGCGGCAAGGCCGAGGGGTTTAAGGTGATTTTTCCCATGATGCAGCACCCGTACACAGAGGCCGAGATCCAGGCCGTTGTAGATGTGATGCGCAATGCGGAGGGCCAGACGCAGGGCAAATATCTTGAAAAGTTCGAGAAGGACTTCGCCGCATTCGTGGGTGCGAAGTATGCCTTCGGCGTAAACAACTGCACCAACGCGCTGAAGCTGGCGGCTATCTTCTGCCACATCCAGCCCGGCGACGAGGTCATCGTGCCCGCGTATACTTACTGTGCGTCGGCCATTCCCTTCGGCGACCTTGGCGCACATATCGTCTGGGCAGACATCAATAAGGATACCTGGACCATCGACCCCGATGATTTCGAGCGTAAGATCACGCCCAAGACCAAGGCTGTGGTGGCCGTTCACCTGCTGGGCATCCCCTGCGACATGAAGCGCATCGTGGCCATCGCCCGGCGTCACGGGATCAAGGTGGTGGAGGACTGCGCACAGGCGTTGGACTGCCGCATCGACGGCCAGCATGTGGGGACCTTCGGAGATTTTGGCTGCTTCAGCTTCCATGCGGCCAAGACGATGACGACTTTGGGCGAGGGCGGCATGTTTGTGTGCAGCGACGACCAGGTGGCTCACAACGTGCCGGGCATCCGTCACAACGGCCTGTGCGCGTTCCAGGGGGAACGTGAGCGCTACTGGGTTCCCGCCATGAGCAACGTGGACGAATTCCTGGAGGACCGCTGGCCGCAGAACTTCTGCCTGGGCGAAGCGCAATGTGCGCTTGGCTCCGAGCAGCTCAAGAGCGTGATCGCCAATAACGAGATCCTCATCGAACAGGACCGCAAGATCCGCGAATGGCTCAAGGATGTGCCGGAGATCACTTTCCCGGGCATCGTTGAGGGAGGGCGCTATGTCGTCCACCAGTACATCATGCACTACGACGGAAGCAAATACGGAAAAAACCGCAACGACCTGCTGGACCTGCTGACACAGAAATACGGCGTACGCGCCATCGTGCAGTATTATCCGCTGTATCGCTACCCGCTGTTCCAGAAAAAGGGCTGCGGCGCGTACGACTGCCCGGTGCTGGACGCCTGGTGGGACAACAGTTTCTCGTTCCCGTGGTGGTGCGGTATCGACGACGAGAGCATGCGCATCATGTGCGAAGGCCTCATCCATGCGGTGAAGGACCTGCGCGGTTGAGCGCGGGCAAAAACGGAACGGTACCCTGACAAGCGAAAATGAACAGGGAAACGGCCGAAAAGGCAGCGGGCCCGATGGCGTCCTCGGCGGAGCATCGGACGCCGGCCTTTTCGGTTTCGTTTTGCCGTTACGGCGGAGAGGATAAAGAATATGGCATTCGACAAGACACGTTTCGGGGGCGTGGTGGCTCCCATCGTGAACCCCTGCGGTGAGGACGACAGCCTGGACCGCGGCGCACTGGAGGCAAACCTCACCCGGCTGCTGGCAACGGATGTTGCAGGGCTGTACATCAACGGCGGCACGGGCGACGCGGCCAATCTGACGCAGGACGAGCGGCTGGAAACGGCGGCGCTTCTGGTGCCGCGCCTGCTTGCCGCGGGCAAGCTGGCCATTGTGCATGTAGGCCAGACAAACCAGCGCCAGGCCGTGGAGCTGGCGCGGCAGGCCGCTGCGCTGGGCGCGCATGCGGTGGCGAGCATCCCCCCGAAAAAACCGTGGCCGCAGATCGTAGAATATTACAAGGCGCTGGCCGCCGCCGGTGCGCCGGTGATCGTGTATTATATTCCCGGCGTCACAGGCATGACGGCAGGCATGCCGGAGCTGCGCATGCTGCTGGACATCCCGGGCGTGGTAGGCATCAAAATGAGCGACTGGAATATTTTCCTTCTGCGCAGTGTGGTGCTGGAATATCCGGAAAAAGTGGTGTATTCTGGATTTGACGAGATGCTGGTGCCAGGCCTTTTGTACGGCGCGGACGGATGCATCGGCACCTGGGCGAATCTGCTGCCCGATTTATATGCAAAGGTATACGCGCGCGTGCGCGCGGGCGGGACGGACGCCGTGAAGCCGGTGATGGATGAGTTCACCGCATTTCTGGCCGTGGGCTGGAACTACGGCATTATCGATACATTTGAAGAGCTGATGCGGGCCAGGGGCTATGCCGGGCGGTGCTTCCGCAGGCCCAGCGCATGGGAGCCGGGCAAGGTGGAGCCGGCCGTATTGGCCGACCTGCTGGCGCGGCTGCAAAGGCTGGAGGATATGGCGGCGGCGTTATGAGCCGCGGAAAGGAGCGACCCTATGCAGTATACGAAGATTCCCGGCACAGACATGCAGGCAAGCAGGATATGCCTGGGCACCATGACTTTCGGCAGCCCGGTGGCCGGACCTGACGCGGTGCGGCTGGTGCGGTACGCGCTGGAGGAGCATGGCGTCAATTTCATCGATACGGCCAATATGTACGAGGGCTACAACCGTTATGCGGGCAGCGCAGGCGGCGTGGCGGAGGAGATCGTGGGCGAGGCCGTGGCACACCGCCGCGGGGATTATATCCTGGCCACAAAGGTGGGCATGAAGGTGGGGGAGGCCCCGGAGGACGAAAATACCAGCCCCGAGGCCATCCGCATTCAGCTGCGCCGCAGCCTGGCGCGTATGCGCACAGACTATGTGGATGTTTATTACCTGCACCGGTACGACCGCGATACGGAGCCGCATGCCGTCGCCCGCGCAATGGGGGAAGAGCTGCGCGCGGGCACCATACGCGCCTGGGGCGTCAGCAATTACACAGCGGCTCAGCTGGCCGCGCTGCTGGCGGCGGCGGCGGACGAGGGCGTTCCGGATCCGGCTTTGTGCCAGCCTGCCCTGAGTATGCTGAATACCGGCGCGCTGGAGGAGCTGCTGCCGCTGTGTGAAAAAGAGGGCGTGGGCGTGGTGCCGTACCAGCTCCTGCAGGGCGGGATGCTGACGGGCAAATACCGCCGGGGACAGGAAGCGCCCGCGGGCAGCCGCCTGGCGGAAAAGCCGGAGTGGATGAAGCCTTTCACCGACGAAACCTATGATGTGATAGAGCGCTGCGCGGCCGAAGCCGCGGCAGAGGGTGTGACGATGACACAGCACGCGCTGCGCTGGGCGCTGGCACAGCCCGGCGTGGTGAGCGCTCTGGTGGGCGTCAAGCGTGAAGAACAGATCGACGAGGCGGCGGGCGCGGTGCGGTGACGCCGGCCCCCAAAAAAATGCGGCGCGCACAGGCGCGCAAAAGGAGAGTGTGAGAGATGGCGTGTTTGACCGACAGCATCCCCTGGCGCGGGGACTTTGAGCAAAAGCTCGTTTATGCGCCGGAAAAACGGCCCGGGTTTGTGGCTTGGGTGACGGCGTTTCCCTACGGAGACGGTTCCATCGGTATTTCGTTCGACGAAACGCTGGAAGCTGAAAATCCGGATTTCATCCCGCCCCGGCTGGAATTTGCCGAGGCGGCGGGCGTGCCGGTTTCTTATTGCTCCGTGGAGGGCGGCAGCGCGCGGCAGCGCTCGTACCGGGTGTATATGCGTTCTGTGGACGGTGTGAATTTTACCGAAACGGGCCGCTGCGGGCGGCGGGAGGGTTCGCTGTGCAACGCAGGCTTTCCCGACGGGCGCATCGTGGGCTTCGACGTGCCGCGCTACAACGATGAGCGCACGGGCTGGAGCGACTGCATCCGCGTGCGGGAGAGCCGGGACGGCGGCAGCACATGGACGGATGTGCGCCGGCTGCTGGAAGGCACTGCGCCCTACCTGTGGCGCGTGCGCTGTCTGCGGGACGGTACGCTCGTGGTGCTGGCCAGCCTGTACGGAACGCCCTGGGGCCCGGGCAGGGAGCGCGCCACACGCAACACCATGCTGCCCGGCGAGACCTACCAGAGCAAGATACAGCCGTTTTTTCTCACCAGCAGGGATGGCCGCGAGTTCAGCGCGCCGAATTACATCCTGCCCGGTATCGGCGCCCATGAATTTGATTTTGTGGAACTGCCCGACGGACGGCTTCTCTTCATCGCGGGAGACGTGCAGGGCACTCCGGTGGGGCGCCAGTTCGTCACGCCCTCTCCGGACGGCTGGCTGAACGGCACGCTGTACCCCATCTGCACGGGCGCGCCCGGGGACCCGGTGCGTGACCCCCAGGGGGGGTATGTGCCCGAGACCATTGCATGGGACGCACAGCGGGGCTGCATCGTGGGTTACCGGCGCAACAAATGCTTTTCACTCTCCAACGATTACGGTGAAAATTGGACGCGCATCGAGCCGGACGTCCCGTTCGATTTCCTCTACCAGCCCTATCTGCTGGCGCTGGACGGCGGGCGGCTTGGCCTGTATGGCCATGTGGGCGGCGACAACGCTTTTGGCGAGAATGACATGACCATCCAGGCGCAGGTGTTTGCACCGGAGTGCGCCCGCGATATGCCGCGCGCCGCGCAGCTCTCGCTGGAGCGGATGCTTGCGCCGGACGGGAGCGGATATATCAATTCGTTCCGCGCACGCCTGACGGCGGGCGGCCGCCCGCTGGCCGGGCAGGAGGTGGAGTTCCGCTTCAACACCTATTGGAACGAAGACGGCAGTGTAAACACCACGGCGCAGGAGGATGCGCCGGATAAAGAACAGGTATGCACGGACGCGGAAGGCTGGGCTGTTGCTTCGGCAGTGCGCTACAACGGCATCGGAGACATACACCTGGCCTACAATGTGGACGTAGTGTGCCATGGCTCGCAGGATGTACGCGCCTGCACAGGCCCGATGATGACGATCCTGGCGCTGACGCCGAGGCGTGAGGCTGGTTATCCCTACGACGCTTACTTTGCGGGCGGAACACTGTACCTTGCGCCGCAGTTCCTGCGGGATTTCCCGCAGGCGGAGGAGGCCCTGCGCGGGGCGGCGGGCGGCTCCGGCGTTCTGCCGCAAGGCGCGCTGTGTGAAGAAGCCGTGGAACGGCTTCTGGGGTGCGGCGTGCTGCGGCGCGGGCAGGACGGGGCGCTGCGGTGGATCCACAGCGTGCATGCGCCGCGCCCGCTGGACGACGTGCGGCCCATGGCGAGCGCGGACTGGTATGTCTGACGGCAGAGCCGGTGACTTGGATAAAAAGAAAAAGAGGGGATACAGGATGGACTATGGCGTGACCATTACGCGGGGCGCGGCCCCGTGGCAGATCTTTCAGCAGGGGCCGGACGGTACGGCGTGCATTCGGCTGGAGGGAAAATATCATCTGGTGCATCTGTCGCAGGAGCTGCCGCTGCAATTTTCGGCCGTGCCGCATGCGAGAACGACCGTGAAGGCCCGTGTAGCGCTGGAGAGCACAGGGGAATCCGTCGTTCCGTGGACGGAATGTACGGTGCTGGACAGCGAAAACTGGACGATAACCTTTCCGCGGGTACCGGCGGGCGGGCTGTACCGCATTGAGACGTATATGGATTACGAGGGCTGGGACGGCCTCTCCTGCACACGCGGCGATATGGTGCACAATGTGGGCGTGGGCGATGTGTTCGTCATCGCGGGGCAGAGCAATGCGGCGGGCCGCGCAAAAAACCCGGTAGCGGACGACCCTGAGCTGGGCGTGCACGTGCTGCGCACGAGCGCCCGGTGGGAGCTTGCAACTCATCCGCTGGGCGAGACGACGAACGCCCTGCACGTCGGCCATTATGAGAACCACAACCCGGGCCACAGCCCGTGGCTGCATTTCGCAAAGCGGCTCAAGCGAGAGCTGGGGTATCCCATCGGCCTTGTTCCATGCGCTTACGGCGGCGCGCCGCTGCGCTGGTGGAACCCGGAGGAAAACGGCGCGCTTTTCACCAATATGCTGGAGATGCTGGCAGATTACGACATCCATCCCAGGGCGGTGCTGTGGTATCAGGGCGAGGCCGAGGGCTACGAGGACAGCGCGCAGACATATCTGGAGCGGTTTGCGGCTTTCGTGCGGCACACACGCGCGGCGCTGGGCCAGCCGGAGCTGCCGTTCCTCACTGTGCAGCTCAACCGCTGCATGGAGGGCCCGAGTGAAAAGCTGGACCGCCAGTGGGGCATGGTGCGTGAGGCGCAGCGCCAGGCGTGGCACACGCTGGAGCATGTGACCGTGGTGCCGGCCGCGGACCTTGCGCTGTATGACTTCATCCACAATGCTTCAGAGGGCAATCTTGTGGTGGGGGAACGGTGCGCCCGCGCCGCGCTGGCCGAATGCTACGGGCGCGATGTGGACTGGATGGCGCCGGAGCCGGAATCCGTGGTTCAGACTGCCCCGGACACGGTGACGGTTCGCTTTTCGCGTATCCGCAACTGGCTCAATCCCTTTGGCGTGCCCGCGGCCCTGCTGCCCTTTGAAGCCGAGGACGCGCAGGGCCTTGCCGCCCCGAAAGCGTATGAGACGGGCGCGGACAGCCTGACCATCACTTTTGAACGCCCGCTTGGCGCGGATGCGCGCCTGCATGGCGCATGGCGCATGAACCCGGGCGCGGCCATCCCAAGCGATTGCATGCGCATGCCCATGCTCTCGTTCTACGGCGTGCCCGTAGAACAGGGCTGACTCTTTTTGCCGCGCGCGGCGCGGCCGCATTTCACAGACAGGAGGGCTGCCGCCCTATGAAAAAAGATCCATTTCAATATATTTTCCGCTTCTGCTGCGACCCCGGCTTCAACGATGCCGAGGAGATCCCGGCGCTGCTGCGCTATGTGGACGAGGCGGATATCGACGACGTGGCTGTATTCGCCAACGTGGAGGAGATCAACACCGGCCATATGAGCTTTGACGAGCAGGACGTGTATCTTGCAATGATGCGCAAAATCAGCGCGCTGCTGGCCGAAAAAGGTGTTACGATGTCTGTTAACCAGTGGCACAGCGTCATGCACGCGGACCTTGGCAAAACGCTGCGGCCGGAGCAGAACTTTCGCCCCATGGTGGATGTGGAGGGAAATGAAGCGAAGCTGTGCGTCTGCCCGCTGTGCGGCGAATGGCAGAAATACATCGCCCGGCTGTACGCGCGCTATGCGGAGCTGGAGCCCTCCATCCTTTGGGTGGAGGACGACTTCCGTCTGCATAACCACGAGCCTCTTGCGTGGGGAGGCTGCTTTTGTGACGAGCATATGAAGCTGTACAGCGCCCGCGCGGGCAAGCCGCTGACGCGGGAAGAATTTCTGGCAGGCGTGCTGCGTCCCGGCGAGCCGCATCCTTATCGGAAGATATGGCTGGATGTGAGCCGCGAGACGATGCTCAGCGCCGCCGGAGCCATCGGACAGGCGGTGCGCGCTGCGTCAAAGCAGGCGAAGGTGGGCCTCATGAGCTCGGCTCCGCACATCCACGCCGCCGAGGGGCGCGACTGGCATGCATTGCTGCACACGCTTGCGGCCGGACGCCCGCCTGTGGACCGTGTGCATCTGCCCGGATATCAGGAAAATTCCCCGTCGAACTATCTGCACGGATTCAATATGGTGTCTATGCTCACCCGTGCAATGCTCCCATCGGAGACCGAGGTATACCCGGAGTTGGAAAACTTTCCGTTCTCATTGTTTTCGAAATCCCGCCGGTTCACGCGTTTCCAGCTGCTGAGCGCACTGCCGCTGGATCTGGCGGGCATCACCATCGACTTGTATGACCTCAACGGCAACGGCATCGTTTGGGAGGATGGCTATCAGCAGATGCTGCACCGTACAAAGCCCTATCTGAATGCCCTGACCCGCAGCGGTGTGTTCAAAGAGGAGCGCTTGGGGGTGCGCGTACTGTACAGCCCCTGTTCTTCGTACACGCTGCACACGCGGGAAGGTTCTTCCATGGAGGAGCTGTATCCGCAGGAGGCGTTTTTTGCCGGCTTGCTGCCCGCCATGGGCGTGCCCTATGCTTACACCGGCAGCCCCGAACTGACGGGTCAGATAGTGGCGGCATCCGGCCAGGTGCTGCGCAATTGGGATGCGGGAACGCTGGCGCGGCTGTTCGCTAATAATTTCGTTATTTTGAACGGAGACGCGGCCTGGACATTGTGCGAAATGGGACTTGGCCGCCTTGCGGGCATTGAGAGCGTGCGCTGGCTGCGCCAAAACGACGGCGGCTACGCCTATGAGCAGGTGACGAACGGCAAGACCTACTGCGGGCGTAAAAACGCACGGGCCTCGGCCATCGTCTCGTGCAGCGACGCGCTGGATGTGACCTATGCGCAGGGCGCACAGGTGAACGAATATACTGCGCTGTACGATTCCTTCCGCCGCCGTACCGCCCACGGCCAGGCGGTGGTGGACGGCCGCGTACTCGTCTATCCCTTCGGGAATTTTGAAAGCTCTGTATCCATCCCGCCCATGCTGCTGAACAGCATGCGCCAGGCTGTGCTTCACGACGTGCTGCGCACAGCGGGCGCGCCGTTTCCGCTGGTGTGCGGCGCGCCGTATCTGGAGCCGTACTGCTTTGTACAGGACGGGGGATTGGATGTCTACCTTGTAAACGGCAGCACGGATGATGCCGACGCTGTGGAGCTGGCGTTTTCTGCGGGAACTGCGCCGGAAAGCGCGGAGGTCTGGCGTTCGTACGTGGAACAGGCCGCGCCGCAGGCCGCTGTGTGTGAAGCGGTGGGAACAGGCGTTCGGGTGCCGGTAGACGTGCCCAGCATGGAAGCTGTTCTGCTGCGCATGCCCGCGCCGGGGGCGGAAGGGGAGACCCCGGCATGAGCAAAAAAATAAGGGCATTTATTGGCTATCTGAAGGTGCTGGTGAACGGCGAGACGCTGGGCGGCGGATTTTACCGTTTTTTGTCGGTGCATGCGTGTTTTCTGGTATTTTACGGCCTGCCCCATGTATTTATCAATACGATGCTGTTGGGGCAGACGGGCGATGTAAAGGTCGTGGTGATGTATAACGCTACGTTTTTCCTGGGCAGCGCGGCGGCCATGCTGCTGGCGGCAGGGCTTTTGCAGCGCACGGATTCCGGCGTGACGGCGGTGCTGGGTATTTTGGGCTACAATGTGCTGTATCTGCTGCTGATCGTGCTGGGGGATAACGCCTCGCGCTGGCACTTGTGGCTTGGGCTTCTGGCGGGCCTTGCGGACGGCTGCTACTGGCTGAGCTACGGCCATCTGCTGTCGGATTCCACAGACCTTTCCAACCGGGACAGCGGCCTTGCCATTGTGAACATCTGTGCCAACGTCGTCAACCTCACCATCCCGCTGCTGGCGGGTTTCATCATCGACGCAGTGGGCGGTACGCGGGGCTATATGGCGGTGTTCGGGCTGTCGTTTGCCGTGTCCGCCGTCACCTGTGCGCTGGCGCTGCGGCTGCCCAAGCGCCGTATGGCGGGCGCGCATAAGGTGGACTATCCCCGCACGCTGCGCGCCATTGGACGCAACCGGCATCTGCTGTACAGCCTGGCTGCGCAGGGCTGCAAAGGGGTGAGAGAAGGTGCGTTCACGTTCATCCTCAGCATCGTTTTGTACCAGATGGTGAAAAATGAGCTGCTGGTGGGCTTCAATACCTTCCTTTCAGCCGCGGCGGCCATCGCTTCCTACGTCATCGCCAGCCGCATCCTTTCACTGGCGAACCGGGTACGGTATATGGGTATCGCGGTAGCGGTGCTCACAGGCATTGCCGCACTTTGCATCTTGCATCTCAGCCCGATGACGGTTATTCTATATACAGTGGTCAATTCGTTTTTTGCGGGCTTTCTGGAGAATTCCACATACAGCACTTTTCTGGATATGATGCAGCTGGTGCCCGAGATGGACGACCACCGGCCCGAGCTGCTGGCTGTCAACGATACCGTTCTGGAGCTTGGGCGCTGTGTGGGGCTTTCCATCATCATCGTTATGAACGTATATGTGGGCGAGGATGTGGGCGTGCAGGTGTGGAGCCTGCTTGTGCTGACGCTCACCCAGGTGGGCACGGTGCTGCTGTGCCGCAGGGCCATGCGCTCCGCGAAGCAGGCCGCGCCGGGGGCTTGAACGCGGGCGTTTTTCCGCATAAACAAAAACATATTTGCCAAAAACGGAAGAGCCGTTGGCCGCAAAGCACTTTCCGTTGTTAAAAAACTGCGGAAAGAAAACCCTGCCGGCCCGGCAACGCAAAGAAATTCAGGGCGGCTGCTGCCCCAGCAAGCTTCCCATTGTTAAAAAAGGAGAAATATGATGCAGGCAAAGATCATAGACAGAAAGTGGGTCGTCGAGTGGTTCGACGAGCGCCAGTGCTATCATATGCCAAGCCTGACGCTGGCGGACAACGGAAATCTGCTGGCCGTATGGAACGGTGGCTTTTTGCAGTGGAACGGCGACCCCATGGGCCGCGACGCCAAAGACTGGGTGTCTGTGCTGGAGCCGGGCGCAAAAGAATGGTCGAACCCGGACGCCGTGGGCTGTGACATCCGTTATTGCTGCCATGACCCGGTGTTTCTCAAAAACAAAAAGGGGGAGATCATTCTCCTGTTCGCAAAATTTCTGGACACCGAGGTGAACTTCACCACCTGGTGCAACGGCCGGGACGAGCTGTGGACACGCAAAACGAAGGACGGCGGCCGCACATGGGAGCCGGCGCAGCCCGCGGGCATCCAGAGCGGCCACGCCTCCAACGACAGCGTCCTGCTGGATGACGGCACCATCGTGTTCGCCTCCACAAGCAGTGAGCTTCCGGATAAATACTTCGGCGCAGTTCGCATCTATCTTTCCCACGACGACGGCGAGACATGGGAAAAAGGCCCCATCCTCTCTGCGGACGACGGCAATCTCATTCGGGAGCCGGCGCTTTGCCTTCGGCCGGACGGCACCATCCGTATGTTCACGCGTACCTGTCCGGGCAGTACGGGCTGGGGCGCGGGCGTGAAATCACTGGTGTCGTATACAGCCGAAAGCCGGGACGGCGGCAAAACCTGGACGCAGCCTGTGCCCACAACCATCCTCAATAACGAATCGAAGATCGATGTCATCAGCTGGGACAAAGACACCATCCTGATGGCCTACAACGACACGCCTGTGGCAGACTGGCACGAGCGCAGCCCTCTGACGCTGGCCTATTCGAAGGATGAGGGAAAAACCTGGAAAAACCTTATCGAACTGGCCGCCGCGCCGGGAAATAAATGCCAGCCCGCCATGTGCAGGGACAGGGACGGCCGTCTGAATGTGGTATATATGAACCGGCATACGGCCATTGAACACCTGGTGCTGGAGATCAAGGAGTAAAAACAGAAAGCGCGGCACGCTGTGCCGCGCTTTGTGTGGTTCACGCGGGCCCCGCGCCCGCGGATGCCGCCGGAAAAATTGTGGATTTTGCGGAGGGGAAACGCATGGCACAGGGACAGGCCGCCGCGCCGCCGGGCGAGGCGGAAACGCAGGACGGCGCGCTTTTGGCGTGCATTCTGGACATGGGTGAACTGCTCTTGACCAGCGGTGCCGAGGTGATGCGCGTGGAGGATACCCTCACCCGGTTGTGTATGGTGTATGGTTTTGCGCAGGCGGACGTTTTTACCATCACGTCCAGCATCGTGCTGACGGTGCGCACACCGGAGGGGCGCGCACTTACACAAACGCGGCGCATCCGCGCGCGGGATACGGACCTGGGCCGTGTGGAACGGGTGAACGCGCTCTCGCGCAGACTGTGTGCAGGCCCGCTGCCGCCGGAAAAATTCCGGCAGGCGGTGGAGGAGGTACGCAATGCCCCGGCTTACCCGGACGCCGCCCAGTGCGCCATGTACGCCGTTATCTCAGCGGCGTTCTCCGTCTTTTTCGGCGGCACGTTACGCGACGCTGCGACGGCGGCCGTTTCGGGCATGCTGCTGTTCGGCGCGCTGCGCTTTTGCCAGCGGCTGCGGCTCAACGGTATTTTGCAGAGTATGCTGGCCAGCGCGCTGGCAGCACTGGCTGTCATGCTGATGGTGGGCTTCGGCCTGGGCCAGAACCCGGATAAGATTATCATCGGCAACATCATGCTGCTCATTCCGGGCATTGCGCTGACGACCTCGCTGCGGGACATGATCAACGGCGATACCATTTCCGGCCTTCTGGGACTGAGCGAGGCCGTGCTCAAGGCTCTGGCCATTGCCATCGGCTTTGCAGCCGTGCTGATGCGGATGGGGGGATGAAAATGGCTTGGTATTTTGTACAGACGCTTATGGGCTGCATCGGCTCGGTTGGGTTTGCCGTGCTGTTCAATATCCGCGGGCGCAAGCTGCTGCTGGCCGCCGGAGGCGGCGCGTTGGCGTGGGCGGTGTATCTGGCCTGCACCTGTAACGGCCTGGATATTTTTGCGGGCCTGTTTTTCGCCACGCTGGCGGCGGCGTTGGCCAGCGAGCTGCTGGCGCGCGCCGTCAAGGCGCCGGTCATCATGCTGCTGGTTCCCATGCTCATTCCGCTGATTCCAGGCGGCGACCTATATTATATGATGAGCTTTCTTGTGCGCGGGCAGTATGAGGCGTTCGGCCAGTATGCCCAGCGGGTGCTCACCGAGGCCGGTGCAATTGCGTTGGGCATTATCTGTGTGGCGTCGCTCATGAATATCATCGCGGGCCTGCGTGTGCGGGCGCGGGGCGGCAAATAGAGCGCTTCAGGGTGTGCCGCGGCTTGAAAAAACCATCCGTATCCTGTATGATAAAAGGTATATTCCGCATGAGATACAAGCATGCAGGAAGGGAGAATGCAATGAAGATCATGGCAGTGGATTACGGCGATGCCCGAACGGGCCTTGCTGTGTGTGACCGCACCGAGTTCCTGGCCAGCCCCATCGGCATCATCGAGGAGAAGAGCCTGGCCAAGGTGGCGGAAAAAATCGTGTACGCCAGCCGCGAATATGAGGTGGGGATGATCGTCATCGGCCTGCCGAAAAACATGGACGGCAGTGAGGGCCCGCGCGCCCAGAAGAGCCATAAGCTGGCCGATACGCTGCGGGCCATTGTGCCCATTCCCGTGGAGCTGTGGGACGAGCGGCAGACGACCGTAAGCGCGGCGAACATCCTTTCGGAAAACGGCACTTACGGCAAAAAGCGTAAGGATGTGCTGGACGCGGTGGCGGCGACGGTGATTTTGGAAAGTTACATGGCATACCGCCGCAATACGGGAAAAAGCTGAACAGACGGATACAGGCAGGGCCGCCGCAAATGCGGCGGCCCTGCCTGTTTTCCAGCCGGAGCAGCATGAAGCCATAGGTGAGAAAGAAGGGGAAAGGATGGAGCCCGCCGGGTTATCTTCGAGGTATGGCGCCAGAAGGCTGTGTGACAGCGATGTCGGCGCAGTGTACCGCCTTTCGGCGGGAAATCCCATATTTTACAAATATTGTCCGCCGTGTGTAACGTTGGAAAGCATCCGGGAGGATATGAAAGTTCTGCCGCCGGGGAAAAGCGGAGAAGATAAATTTTACGTTGGATTTTTTGACGGCAGTATGCTGACAGCCGTTATGGACCTGATCCTCAAATATCCCAATGATGAGACTGCGTTCATCGGCCTTTTCATGGTGGATTCCGCCAGCCAGGGAAAAGGGACGGGACCGGCGATCATCGAAGAGTGCCTCTGCTTTTTGAAACGGCAGGGTCTGAGGCGTGCCAGGCAGGCTGGGCTTTGCCAAAGGAAACTGCCAAAGCGAGGCATTCTGGACCAAGAATGGTTTTGTGCGCACAGGCGAGGAAGTGAACAACGGAAGCTATACGGCTGTGGTGATGGAAAGGGTGCTGTAACGCGGGCGAAGGCTGGCGGGTATAAAAAAACGGAGCGCACGGCCGGAAAGCGGAAAAATAAAATCGGGGATGTATCATACATCCCCGATTTTCAATTCAAAGCGGACAGACGGTCATTCAGGCCTGTCCGCAGATCCCGCGGCCGGCCGGGCCGGAGCCTCATTGTATAGGATGTCGTGTGTGCGCTCATCCACATGGTCCAGTTCATAATAGGCCTGTGTTTCCTCCGGCATGCCCCTGCGGCGCAGCGAATGGCACACCAGCCCGGAGAGGATGCTGTACAGCACCGCAAACAGCGGCACGCCGACGACCATGCCGACAAACCCGAACAGCCCGCCGGCCAGCAGAATGGCGAACATCACCCAAAAGCTGGAAAGGCCGGTGGAATCGCCCAGAATTTTTGGGCCCAGGATATTGCCGTCGAATTGCTGCAGCGCAAGGATAAAAAGCACGAAGTAAAGCGCCTTGAGCGGGTCGATGAGAAGGATAAGCAGCCCGCTGGGAATGGCACCGATAAACGGCCCGAAAAACGGGATGATGTTCGTTACGCCCACCACCACGCTGATGAGCATCGCATACGGCATGCGCAGCGCTGTCATCCCGACAAAACACAGGATGCCGATGATGAGGGAATCCAGCAGCTTGCCGTTGATGAAGCCGCCGAATACCCGGTGAGTAAAACGTGCGTTATCCAGCACGATATTGGCGCGGCGGGTGCTCAGGCAGCCGTACAGCAATTTTTTGGCCTGTGCGGCAAAAAGCTGTTTGCTGTTGAGCACATAAATGGCGATGATGATGCCGATGAATACATTCTTGAAAAAGGTCAGGGTGCCCAGCAGCCCGCTCATCAGGTTCGTCAGCTGGGGCAGCATGTCCGTTTTTACCCATGCGGTGAGAGCTGCCACGGCTTCGGCATATACCCGCTGTGCGGCAGCTTCGAACTGCGGGTTGTTCTGAAGCGTGTCCTCGATCCAGCCCGTCACGTTCTGGATGCTGTTCGTCAGCAGATTGGATTCCACCAGCCCGACGATGCTGGAGATCACCTGCGGCAGCACCATCCACAGCAGCGCGGCTACAAGCAGCAGCGCCAGCAGCACCGAAAGCGCCGTGGAAAGAAATTTTGCGGCGCGGGCAGCACGGCGTGGATTTTTTACGTGTTTTTGCAGCGCGGGCGCAAAGCGCGCGTGCAGCCAGTTGAACACCGGAGTCAGCAGATAGGCCATGGCCAGCCCGTACACAAACGGCATTAAAATGCCCGTCAGCGTTTGGAAAAAATGCACCAGCGCGCCCACCTTGAACAGAGAGAAAAAGAACAGGATGCTCAACGCGACAACGCCGAAGGCAGTGAGCCCCCAGTGCAGATAAGTTTTAAAGGAATCGTGCTTCACGGCAGCCTCCGTCGTTTGAAAATAAGCGTCGGGTTATTTGCTTTTTGCGGGTGCGCCGCCGTCGGGCAGCAGCGTTTTGCGCTTGATGAGGAACAGGGACAACGTGGTAAAGCTGGCGATCACGTCGGCCACAGGCTCGGCAATATAGATGCCCAGCACATTGCCGCCCATGACAACAGGCAGCAGCAATGCCAGGGGCACCAACAGCACCACTTTGCGCAGCAGCGCCAGGAACAGGCTGATCTTGGCCTGGCCAAGCGCCATAAAGGTGGTCTGGCAGGCCATTTGCGCGCCGAAGGCCCAAATGCCGCCGAAGAAAATGGGCATCATCTTTTTAACGATTTCTATCAGCTCCGCGTCCTGAGTGAACATGCGCGCCAGCACGCCGGGAAGGAGCGCGGCCAGGGCAAAGCCCGAGACGGTAACGAGCAGCATTACCTTGAGCAGCAGGCTGAAAGTTTTGCGCACGCGGCTGTAATTCTTGGCGCCGTAGTTGTAGCTCATAATGGGTTGCGCGCCCTGTGTGATGCCCTGGATGGGCATGACGAGCATCTGCATCACGCTCTGCATAATGGTCATGCTGCCCACGTACAGGTCGCCGCCGTAGCGCTGCAGCCCGGCGTTCAGCGTGATATTCACAAGGCTCTCGGTGCTTTGCATGATGAAAGGAGCGATGCCCAGCCCGATGACCTTGCCAACCACACGCTTTTCGAACTTCATGTTCCCGCGCCGGATGCGTATGCCGCTTTTTGCGCTGAACAAAAAGCGCAGCACCCACGCGGCGCTGACGGCTTGAGAAAGGATGGTAGCCAGCGCCGCGCCGGAAACGCCCATGCCGAACACGAAAATAAACACCGGGTCCAGCACGATGTTAATGACCGCGCCGATGAGCACGCTGAGCATTGCAACGGTGGCGTGGCCCTGTGCGCTGATGAAAGTGTTGAGGCCCAGAGCAAGCTGTACGAAAATAGTACCCGCCAGGTAAATGGAGATATAGTCCTCCGCATAGCCGATGATGGCGTCGGAGGCGCCGAACATATACAACAGCGGCGTTTTGAAGATGCTGAAAATGACTGTCAGTGTAACAGACAGCACCAGAAGCATGGAAAAGCAGTTGCCCAGAATTTTTTCCGCACCTTCACGGTTGCCGGCGCCCAGCTGGATGGAAGCCAGCGGCGCGCCGCCCATTCCGGCGAATGCGGCAAAGGCCGAGACCAGCAGGATGATGGGGAACGTAACGCCCACTCCCGTCAGCGCAAGTGCGCCTGTGCCGGGGATGTTGCCGATGTAGATCCGGTCCACGATATTGTACAGCATGTTGATGAACTGCGCGGCAACGGCCGGCAGGGCAAGACTGAGCATCAGCTTGCCAATGGGTTGTGTGCCCAGCGCTTCGTCCTTGTTCTGCAAAAAAACCTCTCCTTTTTGACCTTGTGGAGCAACCCCGCTTCGGGCCGCTCCGGCTCTTTTGTGAATTTTCAATACATTTTTATTATAGCATGCGCAGCAAAAGAAAGAAACCGCATGGTGCCCTTTCCGCACCTTTTACAACCCGCCCGCGCAAGAGTTGCACAGTGCTGATGCGGCGGGCGGGAGGCACGTTCCACAATGCAAAACCTTCTCGCAAGGCGCGGAGTTTTATGCTATACTGAAATTGAAAATAACCGTATGGAGGGCTTTCCTATGGAAAAAAAGGCGTTCGACCTCATTACCTTCGGCGAGATCATGCTGCGGCTTTCGCCGCCGCGTCATGCCCGCATCGTGGATGGGGACATTTTTGAAAAGCGCGCCGGCGGCGCGGAGCTGAACGTAGCCTCCGGCGTAGCGCTCATGGGCCTGCGAACGGGCATCATCTCTCGCTTGCCGCAGAACGAGCTGGGGACCTTCATCAAAAACCGCATCCGCTTCGTCGGCGTGTCGGATGATTTTTTAACGTATGACGACGACCCGCGCGCACGCCTCGGCATCTATTATTATGAGATGGGCGCCGCGCCGCGCAAGCCGACCATCGTGTATGACCGATTCAACGCTTCCGTCTGCGGCCTTACGATGGACGATATTCCGGCCGAGGCGTTTTCTTCCGCGCGGATGTTCCATCTAAGCGGGATCAGCCTGGCGCTGGGCACGCGCGACGTGGCCATTCAGGTGCTGAAAAAATTCAAGGAAAACGGCGCGCTCATCTCCTTTGACGTGAACTACCGTGCGAACCTGTGGGGTGAAGACGAAGCACGAGAGACCATCAAAGGCATCCTGCCGCTGGTGGATGTATTGTTCGTTTCTGAAGAGACCAGCCGCCGTATGTTCCAAAAAACCGGAGAGCTGCAGGACATCATGAAAAGTTACGCGCAGGAGTACGGCGTGAAAATTGTCGCCACCACCCAGCGCACGGTCCTCAGCCCGCGTAAACACAATTTCACCTCGGTGCTGTATTCCGCCCAGCAGGACGCGTTTTACACGGAGCCGCCCTATACCAACATCGACGTCATTGACCGCATCGGTTCCGGCGACGCCTATGTGGCGGGTGTGCTGTTCGGCCTGTTAAAATACGGCGATCCGCAGAAAGCCATGCAGTTCGGTAACGCCACATCCAGCGTCAAAAACACAGTGCCGGGCGATCTGCCTTCTTCCGATTTCAAGGAGATCGACCGCATCATCCGGGAGCACAACGCCACGGGCCCGGTGAGCGAGATGAACCGCTGACCGCACTCCCCGCTTGTTTTGCGGGCCGCGCCACGGCGCGGCCCTTTTTGCTTTGTGAAGAGCAGAAAAAGCACACGCAACCTGCAGTTGACAAATTGCAAGGCGCAGGTTGGTGGCGCACAGAAAGGGGAACAGGCTATGATAAGTCCATCAAAAACAAAAGGAGAGATCAGTATGACCTTTGCGGATAACCTTGTGCGGCTGCGGCGGGAAAAAGGCTTTTCCCAGGAACAGCTTGCAGACTTGATGGATGTTTCCCGTCAGGCGGTGAGCAAATGGGAGGCGGGGCAGACCATGCCGGATCTGCCCAAGCTGGTGGCTCTGGCGGACCTGTTCGGTACTTCACTGGACGCGTTGGTGCGGCCGGAGGCCGTGGTGGAAACGAAGCCCGGCGGTACGGTGCAGGTGGTGACGGCAGGACAGACGGTGTGTGTGCCGGCGGGCGCGACGGTGAACGTTGTTCCCGGTTATGAATACAAAAGCAAACACACACTGTTCGGCCTCCCACTGGTGCACATCAACTGCGGCTATGGCCTACGGCGTGCAAAAGGCGTCATCGCCATCGGCAATATTGCCACGGGCATCGTCGCGCTGGGGGGATTTGGCGTGGGCGTTGTAAGCTTCTGCGGCATTGGTGTGGGCCTGCTGAGCCTGGGTGGCCTTGCGCTGGGCGGGTTCGCTGTGGGCGGCGTGGCCGTGGGGCTGGTGGCGGCAGGCGGCTGTGCCATTGGTATGTACGCCATGGGTGGCGCGGCCGTTGCTTCCCGGGTGGCCGTGGGCGGCGCAGCTGCGGCGCCTGTCTCTGTGGGGGCGAATGCAGATGCGGGCCTGGTTATCACCGAAGCGACGAAGATGCAGGATGTGGCGGCGTATCTGACGGCGAATTGTCCGGGACTCTGTCCCGCGCTGCGGTGGCTGCTGAGCCTGGGGGCGGCGTGAAGCGCTGCGGCATTCCGTTTTTGCCGAGGCGATAAAAGAACGGGCGGCCTGTCGGAATGCCGAAAAAAGTGAAAAGGTAAAAGAGCTTCCGGAGAAAAAGCTGGCGGCGGCAAAGCCATGCAGCCTTGCGAAGCAAAGTGCAGGCCATGGGGCGGATGCGGCCAAAAGGGGAACTGCGCCCGCAGGCGCGTATAGAAGCGTGCAAAGTCCCCTTGCGGACAACCGCGCCGAAAGGGGATGCGGCCCTTAGCGCTCAGCTGTCCCCTTTTTCATTTCAAACAATGCTGTGCGCCCCGCGGGCCGGCGCGGGGCGTTTAAAGCGAAGCTGCGGCGAAGACCGCCGTGCGCGGCGAACGGGGCCAAACGCCTGTTCGGAAGCACCTTGGCGAAAAAGCAGTTCTTTTCCAAGATGAAACAGGCTGTCCGGCTTGAAAAAACGGGCGGCCCGTTTTATACTGGAAACATTGGCGTGCAGCAGTGCGCCGGACGGAGGGAAACGCCATGGCTGAGAAGCTGCGGAATATGACTGCGTATACCTTTTCCGGGAGGGGAAACTGCTGATGCTGTACCGGGTCGGCTCCCGCGTGGTAGCGCCGTCCTGGTGCGGCGTAGGCGGCCATTTTGAGCAGGCCGAATTGAACGACCCTCGGGCCTGTGCTCTGCGGGAGCTGCGGGAAGAGACCGGCCTTACGGAGGAAAGCCTGGAGGAGCTGCGTCTGCGGTATATCACGCTGCGCATGAAAAACGGGGAGATCCGGCAGAATTACTATTTTTTTGCAGGGCTGAAACCCGGCGCCGCAGTGAGAGGCACATGTGATGAGGGCAGGCTGGAGTGGGTGCCGTATGACAGCGTGCTGAAGCGGGAGATGCCTTTCACGGCAAAGACCGTTTTGCGCCATTATCTGCGTGTGGGCTGCAGGACCCGGTGCATCTATGGGAGCGTCACCGAAGCGGAGGACAGTGCATTTACGGAGCTTGCGGAGTTTTAAACCGCGCCGTAGGCTTAGCCCGGCGCATGCACAGGACATCGCCCCGATGGGGCAGAAGGGACCGGATCTATGGCGACGTTTTTTCTTTGTATGATCTACGCGGCATTCATCAGCCTGGGCTTGCCGGATTCGCTGCTGGGCGCGGCGTGGCCCGCCATGCAGCCCGCGCTGGGCGTACCGCTGGACATTGCGGGCGTGCTTTCAATGATCGTGGCGGGCGGCACGGTGGTGGCCAGCCTTTCGGCGGACAGGATGCTGCACCGCTTCGGCACCGGCCGTGTAACGCTGGTAAGTGTGACAATGACGGCCTGCGCACTGCTGGGCTATGCGCTTGCGCCGGGCTTCTGGTGGCTTGCGCTGGCGGCGGTGCCAATGGGCCTGGGCGCGGGCGCGGTGGACGCGGGGCTGAACAACTTTGTGGCGCTGCACTACGAGGCGCGCCACATGAGCTGGCTGCACTGCTTTTGGGGCGTGGGAGCTACACTGGGGCCTGTTATCCTATCGCTGTTCCTGGGCGGGAAGCATGGCTGGCGCGGCGGTTACGGCACGGTGTGTGCCATCCAGTTCTGTCTGGTGGCGGTGCTGGCCGTCACGCTGCCCATGTGGGACAGATATGAGGACCGGGCGGCTCTGCGGGCCGAGGCCGCGGCCGCGAAGCAGGCGGGCAAAAAACAAAGCACGCTGAACATTCCGGGTGTGAAAGGCGCGCTGGCGACATTCTTTTTCTATTGTGCCATCGAGGCGGCCGCGGGCCTTTGGGGCGCCAGCTACCTGGTGGAAGCACGGGGGCTTTCAGCAGAGGCGGCGGCCCGGGGCGTGTCGCTGTACTTTCTGGGCATCACTTTGGGACGGTTCCTTTCCGGGTTTGCCAGTATGCGTATGAAAAGCGCGGCGCTCATCCGGCTGGGCCAGCTCGTCAGCGCCGGGGGCGCCGTGCTGCTGATGCTGCCGCTGCCTGCCGGGTTCGGCGTGGCGGCAATGGCCGTGCTTGGGCTGGGCTTTGCGCCCGTGTATCCGAGTATGATCCATGAAACGCCTTACCGCTTTGGGGCGGAGCGTTCCCAGGCGGTCATTGGCCTGCAGATGGCATGCGCATATGTGGGCACCACATTTGTGCCCGCTCTGTTCGGCGTGCTGGCCGCACGGCTGGGCATCGGTCTGCTGCCGGCGTTCCTGCTGGCGGGCGTGGCCGGAATGCTGCTGTGTGCGGAACGCGTTCGCACGCTGTGCGGGCGGTAAAGGGGGAGAGGCATATAT